>MDTE01164154.1_pt1 | contig 11937 bp, 14 predicted proteins | sample 811231 | NCBI WGS metagenome assembly MDTE01 (sample SAMN05326651, study PRJNA326480) | marine metagenome | isolation source: seawater | place: Indian Ocean: Red Sea | collected 2010
CCCCAACATTTTTTCGCCTCGGTAATAGGTTTTCTGATAGGCAATCGAGGAAGGGCGCTAGATGCGGAGCCGCGAAAATAACCAGTTATTGACGAGATCAGGCTCTGGCACGCCGATGACTGTCTGCGGCGGCGGCATCTATTTTGTCAATTCCCATTCGACCATGATCAACGGTATCAAGGATTCCAATGCTTAAACAGACATTATGGCCGCGATGCAGGGCATGCGCAGGAAAGGTACTGCGGCGAAATAGCGCCTCTAATGCTCAAACGTTCGACAGTTCGGCAACTGTTTCACGCATCTTCTCAATGTGCTGTTCCTTCTCCAGTCCGCCGCCAAGGGTGCGCAAGCACAGATGCGTTAGGCCGATCTCACGCCAGCCGGCTACCCGGCTCTTCCACTCTGCCTCGCGGGGCCCGACGACGGCAACGCCTGCCTCGACCCCAATGCTGGCTGGATCGCGGCCGGCTTCTTCCGCGGCTCGATAGATATCGTCGCGCAGGTCTGGAAATTCCTCGGGCGCGCAGAGATTGAACCAACCATCTGCTTGCTGACCAATGCGGCGGCGGATCCGTTGTTTCGGTAAAGCGGCTGCCCCAATCCAGATCGGTATTGGTTGTTGTATGGGTAGGGGATTGATCCCGGCGCCGGCCAAAGAGTCATATTTACCTTCGAAGTCGACAGTCTCCTCCGTCCAAAGACGGCGCAGCAGCTTGATCTGTTCCTCGCACCGGTCACCCCGTGTCGCAAAGTTTGCCCCCAAGGCACCATACTCTTCCGGATTCTTGCCAACACCAATGCCAAGTCGAAGCCTGCCGCCGGAGAGCCGGTCAAGTGTTGCAGACTGTTTTGCGACTAGCACTGTCGGCCTTGCTGGCAAAATGATTACCGAAGGAACCAGTTCGATCTTCGATGTGACTGCCCCGATATAGGTCATCATGGTCATCGGTTCATGCAGCGGGCCGCTTTCGGCACGATAGATCTGTTCGGGCACCCTGAGGTGGGTGAGGCCGAGGTTCTCCGCTTCTCTCGCGAATTCCGTGATCAAGCTGAGGTCATCGCCGAGTTCGCGGACCGGTAGTGAAATTCCGAACTTCATGTGTCTTCTCCCTTAGATCTTGATGGCGCCGTCGGCGCGTCGGGCGCGCGGTTCCGTATTGGCACCGGAAAGCATTTCCGCGGGCGTCCACCCCATCTGGCCGTGACGGCTGTTTCCGCAGCGGATTATAGCCTCGTCAGCGAAGGCTCTCGGGTTCTCCATATCGAGCCAGATTCGCATTAATACTCGTTTGCGCTCCTCCTCGTCCACGATGGCATGTGCCGCGCGGCCATGGAAACAGTTGTAATTGTTGCAGAACTGGATATCGCCTGCCTGAAAGGGAAACTCGAAGCAGGTTTCTGCGCTGATTTCGTCCATTAGGTCGAAGATCGCATTTTCTTCTTCGGTGAGCGGTGCGCCGTTGCGCTTGGCCGCATTATTGATCCAATTCCTGTTGTATTGGCAGGAGACGATGTTGTCTTTTTGACTGAAGACCGGAACCTTATAGCCAGAGGTCGGCGTCTCGCCAGGCCCGTGCTCGTCCATGCGGTCCCACTCAAAGCCTTCGTAAAGACGGACGAGGGCGTCGGGCCGGCTTCGCAGAATTTGATTATAGAGTGTCATGGAACTGGATACCCGGCTCGGCGGGTCATCGGGTGCCTGCCGCACGCAAAGCAAGCTTACGACATCAGTCAGATCAATATGTAGCTTCGATTCTCTTGGAAAGCCGACACCTCGCCGGCCCTGTTCCGGCCTAAGTTTACCGTCGGTGACATAATGGATGAACGATGCGTCTCCGTTTTGCGTAAGTCCCTGCCCAATATGCGCACAAAAACCCCAGTACATGCGCTCGATGTCTTTGTACACGTAACCTTTCGTGGGAAAGCCACGCAATAGGGCGAACCCGCGCCCATACCTGAGGTCCCCTGAAAGTGCTGCAATCCGACGAGATAATCTGGGTAGAGGAAAAGCGTCGCGGGTGATTTTTTCAAGTGGCGTATCCTTCACCCGCGCTAAAGCGCCGTCCAGTTCTACGCGGTCCGCGTCGTCCAGCGGATACTCCCATCGGCGGTCCAATTTCAGCTCTTCTCCCGTCCAGGCGCTAGCGCCGTCAATAGGTTCCGTGCGGATACAGTTCATAGTTCGCCTCTTTCGATTGGAGCCCCTTAATGACATAGGTCGTCTTTTGCAGGAAGGCGCGTGTGACTTTCGGTGTATCGCCGCTATCTCAGTTCGAAATGGAGGTGAAAATGGCCGATGACCGATTGCTCTTTGAACTTTCCGATGGGATTGCGATCTTGACCCTTAACCGGCCAGAGGTAATGAATGCCTTTGAGGACGGCATGCGCGAGGCACTCTTTGAGCGCCTGGAAGACTGTGCAGGCGATCCGTCGGTACGTTGTGTCGTGATTACCGGGGCGGGGCGCGCCTTTTCCGCTGGCGGCGATATCGCGAGCATGGCGAAATTGCAGGCGAAGAACGACCTTTTGGTGGTCGAGGCGAGAATGATGATTGCTGGGCAGGTAATCCAGCAAATCCGACGCATGCCCCAACCGGTCCTGGCGGCAGTCAACGGTGCGGCTGCGGGCGGCGGTATGAACCTGGCACTTGCTTGCGATATGCGGGTCGCCAGTGATAAGGCGGTTTTTGTGGAAAGTTTTGTAAAAATCGGCCTGGTGCCGGATTGGGGTGGCTTCGATTTCCTCACTAAATTGATTGGCACTGCTAAGTCGATGGAGCTGATGATGCTCGGCGATCGAATCGACGCGGCGGAGGCGCTCCAGCTAGGTCTTGTTAATCGGGTGGTACCCGACGAGTGTTTCCGGGAAGAGGTGGCAAAACTCGCCCGGCGTCTCGCCGATGGACCGCCAGGAACTCTGGCGGCGATTAAGGAAGGCGTCTATCGGGGCGTCGAAGCCTCTTTGCCGGAAACTCTCTCATACGAATACGAGGTTCAGCGTCGCTTATTCCTCGCTGACGACGCGCGAGAAGGTATGGAGGCGTTCCTGGAAAAACGTTCGCCAGTCTATGGGAACCGAAAATAATTGTACGGGCGTCATTTAGGATCACTGACGTGCCCGAAATGACCTGTTAGTCCGCGATTTCGATGTCGAGCAACGGTGCATGCTGTTGTGCCCCGTAAATGTCCGTATCGCCGGGTGAGCCGGAAGGGATCTTCCGCGGCAAGGTGATCTTGATCGCATAGGCGACGTCGAACGGGATTACGGCGACTTCGTTGTCAGTGACACCGTAGAGCGGTGCCAACTTGCGCGGCGTGAGTTCACCGCTATCACGAACCTTCTCGTAGGTGCTTGGATCTTCGAACATCACGTCGAGGGTAAATTGAAGCGCTCCGGCATTTTTTGAGCGGATGACCTTCGCCATTTCCCGCAGTTTCGCCATCAGAGCGCCTCCATCTCCATACGAACGGCTTCCAGCGGATGGTCGCATTCCATGACGTGCCAGACACTGAACTCGTATACCGGGCCGACTGGCATGTCTGACGGAGAGAACGGGATCGCCATATTGCCAGATATGCACATTCGGCCCTCGAAGTCGCCGTGCAACAGGATATAACGCATCTTGGCGCAAACTGCCTTAGAGATCTCTTCAGTTTCGCCTATTACGTCGACTAGTAGGCCGAGCTCATGCGCCGCCGTCTCTTTTACCGGCTCTATCGCGCCCATAGTAGCATTCTTGCCGTAAACATTAACGTTGATTTGGAAGGTCGAGGGATCGATCCCGAGTTGTCCAACCTCGAACGTCGCTCGTTCTTTGCAATTTTCGATATACGTCTCGATTTGGCCGATCAGGATAGGGTCGCGGGTACCAGCCATGGAGACCGTGCGGTAGCCAAGTGAGCGCACCCCCTCCAGCTTCACGGTATAGCGATTAGCTGGTTCGAAACGGCTGCCGGAGACCTTGACGGTTCTGTCGTCCAGTTGCGCGAAATCTGCATGCGTCGTGTCAACGAGTCCGGTGGGCTCTTTTAGGTGATAGGGACTCGGGTTTTCATAAAGCGTATGCGCCGCGACCCTGGTGCGTGTCACACGCTTTTCTGGATGGCCGGGCTCGACGGTGAAATAATTGTCGTGAAGTGTACCAATAACGCCGTCGCCGCCAAGGCGTGGCTCTGCGACCTGGGCACCGCATTCGATAATTTTGCCGAGATGCCAGGCGAGGCCCGGATCGGCGCCCCGCATCAGCGGAATTGCAGCATATATAGCGGCGTCGCTTGCCCGCCCTGCTATCACTAAGTCGGCGCCGTCGTCGAGCGCTTTTTGGAACGGTTCCGGTCCCATCATCGCGACGACGCGGTGGGAGTTTTCTATTTCCTCTTCGGTAAGTTCGCCAATCGGACCCAGAGGTGCGATCTTGCCTGCCTTCGCCTTTGCCTTCAACAAGTCCTTTGATTGTTCGCTGCGGATCACTGCAACTTTAGGATGCAGACCTTTCTCCTCCGCGATCTCGCGAACGATTTCCATCAGCCAGTCGACATGCGGGTCGCCGCCACCACCACCGGCCGAACCTATGAATACTGGGACGCCTTTCTTGGCGCCTCCTTCCATCATTAGCGCGAGGTCGCGCTTTGCCGCCGGCCGCGATACGAAGGCTTGTCCTGCGCCAAGATAATAAGGCCCCGGATCCATCGAGCCGGCATCGGCCGCGATCAGGTCGAGCTCCATTTTAAGCGCGCACTCGATCGATTCCTCAGCATAGCCGTATCCGAGCATTCCTGTCGCTGCAAACATCCGAATCGGTTTCATAAACGATCTCCCATGGTACAACACTGGCGACTGTTAAAAGATAGATACACCATTCCTGTGTCCGTGCCATAGCGTCCAGCAGTTAAGCGACCAGGAAAACGCAAGTTCATCAATTTTCCAGCTTGACGAGTTTCTTATCAGTAGCAATGAATCAATCACGTTTATGTGTATGATAGTGAGAATAATTTGTGCCAACGCCTTAAAAAACAAGCATTCTTTTCGCACCGACTCGGTCGAGTTGTGCACAGCGCCCTACCTAGCCCCATAGTTGTTGGCCATTATTCAAGAAATAAAAATTGTCAATCGTAAGTTAACCCGAAATTTATAAAAATAAGTTATATATCAATAGCTTATAAATTTTGCCTATTTATTAAGCAAAGTGTAGAATTCCTTGCTTATCCGCCCTCTCAGGCCTGTATCAGCTTCTTGTCAACAGAGTTACCCACAGATATCGTGGATAGAATTCGGAATGCTAACGCATAATATGCCTTTGCTATGAAAGTATAGCTCATCTGGGCCTCCAAATCGCGATGGATAGGTTATAATAAGCGTATGTCCGATCCCATTAGAAAACGGCGCCCGCCGGAAATCACGGTTGCGGCCCAGACGAATCTCGCGGCCGGCGTCGAGGTAATTCGTGGTCACCTCGCGACATTACCCGGGGCACCTGGTGTTTATCGCATGCTGAATGGCCGTGGAGACGCACTCTACGTTGGAAAGGCGCGAAACCTGAAGAAGCGGGTGGCTAATTACGTAAATCCGACCAAACAGCCTTACCGTCTTCAACGGATGATCGCTGAGACGGCTTCGATGGAGTTTGTGACAACCCATACGGAAGTAGAAGCACTGCTGCTTGAGGCGAACCTCATTAACCAGCTGAGGCCTCGCTACAACGTCCTGTTGCGCGATGACAAGTCCTTTCCCTATATCCTGATCACTGGGGATCATGAATTTCCTCAAATTGTCAAACATCGCGGTCCCCAAAACCGTAAGGGAGATTATTACGGACCTTTTGCGACGGTTGGATCTGTTAATCGCACGATCACCGCGTTGCAGAGGGCATTTCTTCTACGTAATTGCGGCGACACGATTTTTCAGATGCGCAGCCGGCCCTGCATACAATATCAAATTAAACGTTGCAGCGCGCCTTGTGTGAATAAGATTACCGAGCCGGCTTATCGTGGCCTTGTTGAACAAGCGCGGCATTTTCTCTCGGGCCGCAGCACTAAGGTGCAAGCAGAGTTGGGGACCCAGATGCAGGCAGCTAGCGAACAATTAGCCTTCGAACAGGCCGCTGCAATTCGGGATCGGATTCGAGCATTAACACAGGTGCAGGCTCATCAGGATATCAACCTCGCCGGCCTGGATGAGGCCGACGTTATTGCGTTGCATCAGGAGGGAGCCCAATCCTGCGTCCAGGTATTCTTTTTTCGTTCGGGTAGGAATTTTGGCGATTGTGCCTATTTTCCATCTCAAAGCAAAGGCATGGATACTTCCGAACTTCTTGCGGCATTTCTTGGCCAGTTTTACGAAAAACATCCGCCACCGAAACTCGTCTTGATGAGCCACGTCCCGTCAGAGCGGACGCTGGCGTTGGAGGCTCTATCGATTCGAGCGCAGCGGAAAGTGGAGTTGATCGTCCCGCAGCGAGGCGGGAAACGCCGCGTCGTTAACCATGCGCTGGCTAACGCCCGCGATGCGCTTTCACGCCGGATGGCGGAGAGCTCGTCTCACAGACGCCTCATGGAAAATCTTGCGAGCCGCCTTAATTTTGATGTGCCACCCGAGCGCATCGAAATCTACGACAATTCTCACACCCAAGGAGATAGCCCGGTGGGAGCCATGGTTGTGTCCGGCCTGGATGGATTTGAAAAGAATGCCTACCGCAAGTTCAATATACGCCAGAAGGGCGCGGCGGGAGATGACTACGCGATGATGCGTGAGGTTCTAACGCGTCGTTTTACTCGCGTGCTCAAGGAAGATCCAGACCGTGAGCGTGGTAGTTGGCCCGACCTCGTGATCATTGACGGCGGTCGTGGTCAGCTTTCGGTCGTTGAGGAGGTCTTCGCAGACCTTGGCATTGACGACATCAATATACTAGGCATTGCTAAAGGACCCAACCGCAACGCTGGCAGAGAACATCTCTATCGCCCCGAAAAACCACCAATTATACTCGAACCTCGTGACCCCGTACTCTATTTTCTGCAACGTCTGAGGGATGAGGCGCATCGCTTCGCTATAGGAACCCATCGGGCGCGGCGAGCGAAAGCTATTACAGCGTCGCCACTTGATGAAATTATAGGGGTTGGCGTAAAGCGAAAGAAAGCACTACTGCTCCATTTTGGCTCAGCGAAAAGTGTTGCGCGTGCCGGCCGAGCAGATCTGGAAGCAGTAGAAGGGATCAGTCGCGCTGTCGCCGGCAAAATTTATGGCCACTTTCATGAGGATGAGTAAAATCTTTTATTTATAGCGGGTGACGGGGGGATAGCCGTTTGACTGTTGTATTTGAAAGTAATTGAGCAATTGATGATCAATCTTCCGAATTTGCTGACGCTCTCGCGTATCTTCGTTATTGTGCCGATTGTCGGTCTCTTTTGGGTCGATGGCGGATGGCCTCGCTGGGCGACGTTGGGCCTTTACGCGGCGGCGTGTATAACTGACTTTTTCGATGGTTACCTGGCGCGAGCGCGTGGAGAGATTTCTCGATTCGGCCGTTTTTTAGACCCTGTCGCTGACAAACTTCTTATTGCTTCGGTCATTTTAATGCTGTGCGCATTCGATCACATCACGGGCTTTGCTATCCTGGCGGCAGTGGTAATTTTGTGCCGAGAAATTTTAGTGTCCGGACTGCGCGAATTCCTTGCGAGTTTGCGGACTAGCCTTCCAGTTAGCAGCCTTGCAAAGTGGAAGACGACGATACAGATGTTTGCACTTGGTTTTTTAATTGTTGGATTCGAAGCGCCAAATTGGATTCCTGCGGCCGTGATAGGTGAGATTGGATTGTGGGCGGCGGCAGCCCTAACGCTGATAACTGGGTATGATTACCTCGCTATAGGCGTGCGCCACATGGCCGATAATCCTGAAGGCGATCAGGATAGCAAGGGGCGATCCTCCGATGAAATTAGTGTGCCCCGTCGCGTGGATTAGCCAGACACGATGCACATTTTAGGTATCGCAGGATGGAGCGGTAGCGGCAAGACGACATTGTTGACCCGCCTTATTCCAGTTTTGACTGGTCGCGGCTTGACCGTTTCGACAATCAAGCATGCCCACCAACAATTTGACATTGATACACCGGGTAAGGATTCCTACGAGCATCGCCGAGCTGGCGCTACTGAAGTTGTTATAACATCGACTGACCGGTGGGCGTTGATGCATGAGAACCGAGGCAAAGGCGAACCCAAGATGGAGATGTTGGTCGAGCGAATGGCCCATGTCGATCTGTTATTGGTCGAAGGCTTCAAGAACTATCCGCACCACAAGCTAGAAGTACACCGTCCACAATTAGGCAAACCGTTGTTGGCACGGGATGACAATAACATCATAGCGATTGCAAGCGACGCCACGCTATCGGATATTAGACTCCCAGTCTTCGACTTGGACGATGTTTCGCGCATTGCGGATTTCGTAGTTTCGCATTGTAAGCTTAGCGGGTCTAAAGAAAATGGCGCAACTGAGTGACGATTGCTTTGCGGGCGCGGAGAGGTTGCTAACCACATCAGAAGCGCTCGACATACTGTCTACACAAATTTTACCTATCGCAGGCAAGGAAATAGTGTCCCTTCGGGAGGCAGCGGGGCGGATTTTAGCTGCAGATGTGACGTCTACGATTGATGTACCCCAACATGATAATTCCGCGGTAGACGGCTACGCTGTGTTTTTCGATGATCTCGACCACGAGCGGCAGACGACGCTTCCCGTAGGTGGGCGGGCAGCAGCCGGACACCCATTGGGCCGGCTAGCTCGACGGGGAGAGGCTATCCGAATTTTCACGGGTGCCCCGATGCCTGCCGGCCCAGACACGATAATGATGCAAGAAGACTGCGTAGAGGTGGACGGGCACGTGACGATTGAGCCCGGCATCAAGCAAGGTGCCAACCGACGAGCGGCCGCTGAGGATGTTGCAGCAGGCCATATTGTATTAAAGTGTGGCATGCGGTTACGACCGCAAGAAATTGGTCTGGCAGCTGCAGTCGGATGCACCGAGCTAAAGGTTTTCAAGCGAATAACTGCAGCTGTTTTTTCCACGGGCGACGAGGTTGCCGAGCCGGGCGAATATTTACAGGAGGGCAAGATATACGATTCCAATCGGTTCACCACAATTTCTGCACTTGAGCGACTTGGATGCATTGTTGATGATTTTGGGATATTGCCTGATAGATCCGAAGAGATTGGCGTTGCCATTCGGAAGGCGGCCGACAATCACGACGTTTTGGTTACGAGCGGTGGCATGTCGGTCGGTGAAGAAGATCATGTAAGGCAAATCGTAGCGACCAATGGTGCACTGCACTTCTGGCGTTTGGCGATCAAGCCGGGTAGGCCTGTTTTGCTTGGTCAGGTGCGAGCCGGGACTCGTACGGCTGCCGTTGTAGGCTTGCCTGGGAACCCCGTAGCGGCAATGGTGACATTCATATTAATCGGGCGGCCATTGATACTGCGTCTGGGCGGCGCGGTGAACATCCAACCGGCGGTCTACCGGGTACCCGCGGATTTTATACACCGGAAGAAAAAAAACAGACGCGAGTTCGTGCGTGCACGTCTTGATCTCGATGAGGATGGAGTGCGGCGTGCACGAAAATTCGGTGCGAGCGGTGCTGGTATCCTGTCTTCTCTGGTCGGCGCCGATGGGCTTGTGGCGTTACCTGAGGACATGACCCATCTCGACCGCGGCAGTATGGTCGACTTTCTGCCCTTCAACGAGGTTTTGACATGAAAATTTTGTACTTCGCCTGGCTACGCCAAAAAACTGGTATCGACTCCGAAGACATCGTGGTGCCGGAGTCAGTATCCGATGTTGCCGGGTTGATCAATTGGTTGAAAGAGAGGAACGAAAAATTTGAAGATGCGTTGTCAGATTTTCAGTCAATCCGCGTTGCCGTGAATCAAGAGTTTGCAGAGTTTGACGCTCCAGTGGCGCAAGGAGACGAAGTTGCGATCTTTCCGCCGATGACTGGAGGGTAGACTATGGTGGTCAGGGTGCAAAAAGAAGATTTTGATGTCGGAGCAGAGCTGACTACGTTGACCGGTGGTAAAACTGCGGTCGGTGGAATTACAAGTTTCGTTGGTCTCGTGCGCGATCTTGGTGGGGAGAGTGCTCTCAAGGCAATGACTTTGGAACATTATCCCGGCATGACCGAGAAGATGTTGGGTGAAATTGAAAGCGAGGCGAACGACCGCTGGCCACTGGAGGCCAGCCTTATCGTGCATCGTTATGGTCGATTGGAGCCTGGAGACCGGATCGTTCTCGTTGCTACTGCGAGCGCGCACCGACACGCGGCGTTTGACTCGTGTGCCTTTCTGATCGACTGGCTCAAGACCAGAGCCCCATTCTGGAAGCTGGAAGAGACTGATGGAGATGGTGCACGATGGGTGGAGAGTAAACAGTCGGATGACCGCGCTGCGGGACGCTGGGGAAAAGAGGCGGCCGAATAATAATGGACGATGCCATCAATCTCCATGATTTTCAAAAATGGGTTTTGAAACAAGACACATCGGAGAAGGTCGAGACCAATAACCGCAAAAGTGGTCAAAAGAATGTGGAGATTAAGGATAGATTTAGAGGTGAGAGAGGGAGGCCCAGTGATTAGACGTAAAGCCTCTAGGTGACGATGGTTGTTAAAGCTACTGTGGAGAGGAACATGCAACATCAGGGTATCTTCACCTATCCTGAAATCGAGCGAGTGGTCTTCGGCAAGCCTTTCGTCGACGCGGTGGAGGTCGAGGCAGACCGTCTCGGCATAACACGTATCTATATATTGGCGAGCAGTACCTTAGCTCGAGAGACGGATTGCTTGACGCGTCTGAAGACGAAAATGGGCGACAGGATTGTCGGACTTTTCAATAAGTTGCAGCCGCATGTACAGCGCACAGATGTTTTGGAGGCGACAGCGGGGGCGAGGAAGGCTAATGCGGATCTAATTTTGACGATTGGTGGTGGGACCCCAACCGACGCAGCTAAGATGATTTGTCTTTGCCTTGCAAACGGCGTGGAATCGTACTCTGAGTTTGATCGTCTTTGTGCAACTAGCCGGCCGGACGGCACGATCGAACAACCAGAATTGACGCCACCGACAGTGCGATCGATTTTCGTCCCAACCACATTATCCGCGGGGGAATTCGCGCCGGGCGCTGGTTGTACAGATCCCGTGCGGCATATCAAGCAGATGTTTCGTCATCCTTTGCTTGCGCCGCAAGTCGTTATCCTCGACCCTGAATTAACGCTTAATACGCCGGAATGGCTCTGGCTTTCGACGGGGGTTCGGGCGGTGGATCATACTGTTGAAGATTTGTGCTCGATCAAACTGCAGCCTTATGTAGATGGTACAGCTCGGCATGCGCTGAGGCTGCTCGCGCGAGGTTTGACCCGAAGCAAGTCGGATACAACCGATATTTCGGCGCGCCTCGATTGTCAGATTGGTGCCTGGATGTCGATGATTGGTGGAGCTGCTGGCGTTACCAAGGGTGCTAGTCACGGCATCGGCCACATGCTCGGGAGTACGGCTGGCGTTCCGCATGGATATACCTCCTGCGTCTTGCTCCCTAGTGTATTAACATGGAACGAAACTGTTAACGAGGATCGTCAAGCAGTTGTTAGCGAAATGTTGGGCCGGCCTAATGAACCGGCTTCAAAGGCTGTTGGAGAACTGATCGCAGGGCTCGGTATGCCTACGAGGTTACGAGATGTTGAAGTTAGCCGCGATCAGTTTACAGAGATTGCAGAAGCTTCGATGCATGATCGTTGGATCAAGACTAATCCGCGCAAGATTGAAGGCCCTGCCCAAATTATCGAAATATTGGAGATGGCGTGGTAACGCCGATGAATCGCCATCAGCGTCGTCAAGCGAAGCGTGTGGGGCGACAGAAAGAAAAAAAAGAAGCTCTGGCGGTCGACCCTCGTCTCCGGGCAGCACG
>MDTE01146602.1_pt1 | contig 11936 bp, 7 predicted proteins | sample 811231 | NCBI WGS metagenome assembly MDTE01 (sample SAMN05326651, study PRJNA326480) | marine metagenome | isolation source: seawater | place: Indian Ocean: Red Sea | collected 2010
ATCATGTCACCACAATGAGGTCCGATAATATGTACACCTAAAACTTTATCGGTTTTGCTATCAGCTAGAATTTTAACAAAACCCTCAGTTTCGTTGTTAACTTTAGCTCTCGAATTAGCTAGGAAAGGAAATTTCCCTACTTTATAAGATTTTTTTTCTTTACTGAGCTGTTCTTCAGTTTTGCCAACTGTTGCTACTTCTGGTGAAGTGTAGATCACACCGGGGATTACATCGTAATTAACGTGACCTGCCTGACCTGCTAGTATTTCTGCTACAGCTATACCTTCCTCCTCAGCTTTGTGTGCTAGCATTGGCCCTTTTATTACATCCCCTATGGCATAAATATTTTTTATAGAAGTTTGTAATTTATCATTTACTTCTATTCTTCCTTTATTGTCTTTTTTAATTCCTATTTTTGTTAAATTTAGACCTTCCGTATATGGCTTTCTTCCCACTGAGACTAAGACTTTATCAAATTCTAAAGTTTCTTCTTGTGAACTTTGTAAATCTGTATAGTTAATTGTTACTCCGGTGTTAGAAGATTTTACTTTATTCACTCTTGAACCCATTTTAAATTTTATACCTTGTTTAGTTAAAATTTTTTTAAACTCATTTGAAATCTCTTTATCCATACCTGGTGTAATGTGTTCTAAATATTCAATAACTGTAACCTCGGAACCTAATCTTGACCAGACTGAACCCATTTCTAAGCCTATATAACCTCCTCCAATAACAGCTAGTTTTTTTGGCACATCATTTAAGGATAGCGCCCCTGTTGAAGATATAATATTTTTCTCATCAATTTCTATTCCTGGTAGAGAAGCCACAGAGGAACCAGTTGCTATAACTATATTTTTTGCTTTATAGCTCGTTTTTTTATTATTTTCGTAAACAACAACATCGTTTTTTGAAAAAAGAACACCTTTTCCTTTTATGTAGGTAACTTTGTTTTTTTTAAATAAAAACTCTACTCCTTTTGTTAAAACCTGAACGGATTTGTTTTTATTTGACATCATTTTTTCAATATTTAATTTTATACCTTCAATTTCTATACCTTGATTTCTGAAATCTTTTTTTGCTTTACTAAAGTTTTCTGACAGGTTTAATAAACTTTTAGAAGGAATACAGCCGACATTAAGACATGTGCCACCCAAAGCACCTCTTGACTCTACACATGCAGTTTTTAAACCAAGTTGTGAAGCTCTGATCGCACAAACATAACCGCCTGGCCCACCTCCAATTACAATTAAGTCAAAACTTTCCATGTTATATATTTAAAAATAATCTTTTTGGTTGTTCTAATGATTCTTTAACAATTTTTAAAAAAGAGACTGCTTCTTTTCCGTCGACGATTCTATGATCGTAAGATAGCGCCAAATACATTACTGGTCTTTTTTCTATGCTATTATTTATTACCACTGGTCTTTGAACGATATTATGCATACCTAATACTGCAGATTGTGGTGGGTTTAGAATTGGAGTAGATAACATTGATCCATAAATTCCACCATTAGTAATTGTAAATGTTCCACCTTGTAGATCCTCAATAGTGATTTTTCCATCTCTTGCCTTTTGACCAAGTTCAGAGATATTTTTTTCTATATCTGCAAAAGACATTTCGTCGGTCTCCCTTAATACTGGAACTACTAAACCCCTTTCCGTGCCAACAGCAATGCTAATATTATAATAGTTCTTGTAAACAATTTCTTCTCCTTGAATTTCTGAATTTATAGCTGGAAAATTTTTTAAACCGATTACACAAGCTTTAACAAAAAAAGACATAAATCCTAGTTTTACTCCAAAATTGCTTTGAAACTCATTTTTATATTCATTTCTCATAGAGATTACCTCACTCATGTCTACCTCATTGAAAGTGGTTAGCATTGCAGCGTTTTCTTGAGCCTCTTTTAATCTTTTTGCTATTGTTAGTCTGAGCCTTGTCATTTTTACTCTCTCTTCAGTGCCATGCTTAATTTTTCTCTCTGATGGAGCGGGTTTTGAACCCATAAGATCCATTACGTCTTCTTTTAAAATTACACCGTTTTTACCTGTCCCTTTTATTTTATCTAAGTCAATTTTTGCCTCGTTTGCTATTTTTCTAGCTGCTGGTGAAACTTTTGCTTCTTGTTCTTCCTCAAAACGTTTTTCTGAAACTTTATTTTCTTCATGGACTTGTTCTAAAATTAAAGGTTCATCTTCAACTTTTTCATTTTCTAGCTTTAAAACTTGATTCTCAATTTTAGGTTTAATTGTTTTTTTCTTCTTAATATCATTTTTTTTCTCATCAAATAATTTAGGTTCTTTTTTTGTAAGTTTTTTTGGAGGGCTATATGATTTTACTTCTTCAGGTTCATTATCATCATTTTTTGAGTTATTACTGATTGTTCCTAGAAGCGATCCAACATTTACGGTTTCACCCTCTTTAACTTCTATACTTCCAAGGAAGCCATTAGCAGGTGCTGGTACCTCAACGTTTACTTTGTCAGTTTCTAATTCAACAATAGGTTCATCTGCAACAACTTTTTCACCTTGGGACTTTAACCATTTTGATACTGTTGCCTCAGTGACTGACTCTCCTAAAGTAGGGACTGTAATTTTTTCTGACATTAGTGTTTAAGTATCTTTTCTAATATTTCTTTTTGTTGTGCAAGATGTTTGTTAGCATTTCCAGTCGCAGTAGTTGAGGAAGCTGATCTACCCACAAATTTTACCTTAATATCCTTAAAATTGATCATTTCTAAAGTTCTGTCTATATAATATTTCATAGTATTCCAAGCACCCATGTTTTTTGGTTCTTCTTGACACCATATAAATTCTGCTTTTTTGTAATTTTTAAGTACTTTAGCTAAAGTCTTAGCAGGGAATGGGTAAAGTTGTTCAAGTCGAATAAAGACTATATCGTCAACTCTGGCTTTTTCTCTCTCTTCCAGCAAGTCATAATAAATCTTACCAGAACATATTACAACTTTCTTTATTTTGTTTTCTTTTTTAAGAGAAATTAATTTACTTCCTTTCATATAAGCATCGTCCTCTAAAACTCTATGGAATGAACTCCTTGTCACAAATTCAGAAATATCAGAAACGCATCTTTTATGTCTTAATAGGGATTTTGGCGTCATTATGATTAATGGTTTTCTAAACTCTCTATGCATTTGTCTTCTCAGAACGTGAAAATAATTAGAGGGTGTAGTGCAATTTACCACCTGTATGTTTTCACCAGCACATAATTGTAAAAATCTTTCTAACCTTGCAGAAGAATGTTCGGGACCTTGACCTTCATATCCGTGCGGCAGTAACAATACAAGTCCACTAGCTCTTCCCCATTTAGACTCTGATGATGTAATAAATTGGTCTATGATTACTTGAGCGCCATTTGCAAAATCTCCAAATTGTGCTTCCCATAAAACTAAAGTTTCAGGTTCTGATAATGAATACCCATATTCGAATCCAAGCACTGCTAATTCTGACAACAAGCTGTCGATTACTTCAAATTTTTTTTGACCAGGTTGAATATTATTAAGTGGTAGATAACGATCGTGGTTATCTTGGTTCCTTAAAACTGCATGCCGTTGACTAAAAGTACCCCTTCCTGAATCTTGTCCCGATAGCCTTACTGAAAAACCTTCAGTTAATAACGTGCCAATGGCTAATGATTCTGATGCAGTCCAATCAATTTTACCACTTTCAAACATTTTTTTTCGTAATTCAAAAACTCTTTTTAATGTTTTATGTGCATTAAAATTTCCTGGAATACTAAATATTTTTTTTCCAGCTTTAAGTAAAATATTCTTTTCTACACCACTCTTTCCACGTTTGTCTTTTCCTAAACCTGGTTTAAATCTAGACCATACACCATCAAACCATTTTAATTCTGATTTATAATTTTTTGAGGATGAAAATTCATTTTCTAAATAATTTTTAAATTTTTCTTTTTCTTTTTGCAGATCATTGAGTGAAGTCAATCCCTCATCTGAAAGCTTTTTTCCATATATACTTAGAGATGTTGGATGACTTTTGATTTTTTTGTACATTATTGGTTGAGTAAATGAAGGTTCGTCACCCTCATTATGCCCAAATCTTCTGTAACAAACCATGTCAATAACAACATCTCGGTTAAACTTTTGTCTATACTCCGTGGCAATTTTTGCGCAGTGAGTGACTGCTTCTGGGTCATCTCCGTTGACGTGGAATATTGGTGCCTGAGCAATCTTTGCAACATCAGATGGATATGGTGAAGATCTCGCAAATCTTGGAGCAGTAGTAAAACCTATTTGATTATTAACTATAATATGGATGGTTCCTCCAATATTATGACCTGGTAAGCCGGACATCGCAAAACACTCAGCGACTATTCCTTGCCCTGCAAAAGCTGCATCACCATGCATTAAAACGGGAATAACTTTTTTTCTTTCCTTATCGTTGTGAAAAAATTGTTTAGCTCTTACTTGTCCCAAGACCACTGGATTAACTGCTTCCAAATGAGAAGGGTTGTCTGTTAAGCTAATATGTACAACATTTCCATCAAATTCTCTATTTGACGATGCACCAAGGTGGTACTTTACGTCTCCTTCAAAGTCTTTGCTTGCATTAACCGATTTTCCAAAGAATTCGCTAAAAATTGCTCTAAAAGGTTTTCCCATTACGTTAGCTAAAACATTCAACCTGCCTCTGTGCGGCATCCCAATTTTAATTTCTTTTGCTCCAAGATTACCACCTTTTTTAATGATTTGTTCTAAGGCAGGTATGAGTGACTCACCGCCATCTAGACCAAATCTTTTTGTTCCAACAAATTTAACGTGTAGATACTTTTCGAAACCTTCAGCTTGTATCATTTTGTTTAAAATTGCTTTTTTTCCATTAGTAGTAAAAGTTATATTTTTTTCTGGTCCCTCAATCCTATTTCTTATCCATGCTTTTTCCTCTGGATCACTCATGTGCATAAATTCATACCCAATTGTAGAACAATAAGTTTTTTTGAGAATCTTAAGTATTTGATTAAGGTCAGCATATTGAAGCCCTAGAACTCCATCGAGAAATATTTTTCTGTTATAATCTTTTTCTGAAAAACCGTAAGTTTCTGGTTTTAATTCTGAGTGTTCTTTTTTTTCTTGTATGGACAAAGGGTCAAGGTTAGATATTAAGTGACCTCTTATTCTGAAAGCTCTTATTAACATTATCGCTCGAACTGAGTCTTGAGATCCTTGTTTAACTGTATCAGGTTGTAAATTATTAGACTCGAGCAAATTTTCTTTAATTAAGTTTTGTGGTAAATTCATTTTCTTAGTTTTTTTTTCTGGAGACCAACTAGGTCCGTTAAGGTCATTTAGAATTAATTTTTCATCTTCACTTAATCCATCAAAAAACTTTTTCCAACTATCTGGTAAGGATTTAGGGTCGGATAAATAATCCAGATAAAATTGATTGATAAATTGAGAGTTTAGACCTGATAGAAAAGACGTTTTTTTATAAATTAGATTATTATCAGACGATGACATTGATTTATCTTATCACAAATAGTTTAAAATCAACTATTTAGTTTGTCAAAAAGAGTTTTTCCTATATCAGCAGGTGATTTGGATATAATAATACCTGCAGATCTCATAATTTCGATTTTTTCTTGAGCACCGCCTTTGCCGCCAGAAATAATGGCTCCTGCATGTCCCATTCTTCTACCCGGTGGAGCAGTTAAACCTGCAATAAATCCTACCATGGGTTTCTTTATTTTCTCCCTTTTTAAAAATTCAGCTGCTTCCTCTTCATCACTTCCACCTATTTCTCCAATCATTACTATTGATGTTGTGTCTTCATCTTTTAAAAATAATTCTAAGCAATCAATAAAGTTTGTTCCATTAATAGGGTCTCCTCCTATACCAATACAAGTTGATTGTCCTAATCCACTTGATGTAGTTTGCGCTACAGCTTCGTAAGTGAGTGTTCCTGATCTAGATACAATTCCGACAGAACCTTTTTTATGAATGTTGCCTGGCATGATACCTATTTTACATTCCTCTGGAGTTATTATTCCTGGACAGTTTGGTCCAATGAGCCTTGAGTTACTTTGTTTTAAAATCTTTTTTACTTTTAACATATCAAGAACAGGTATTCCTTCGGTGATACAAACTATAAGATCAATTTTTGCATTGATTGCTTCTATTATGGCCGCTGCAGCAAATTTTGGTGGAACATAAATCATAGTCGCGTTAGCTGAGGTTTTATCTTTTGCCTCTTGAACAGTATTAAACACTGGGCAACCAAGATGAGTTTGACCACCTTTGTTGGGTGTCACTCCCCCAACCAATTTTGTTCCATATTTCAATGCCTGCTCGGAATGGAAAGTTCCGTGTTTTCCTGTAAATCCCTGGCAAATTAATTTCGTGTCTTTGTTAACTAAAACTGACATTTATTATTTTATAGCCTCTACAATTTTTTTAGCAGCATCATTTAGATCTGATGCTGATAAAATTTTTAAATTTGACTTTTCCAATATATCATTTCCTTCTTTAAAATTTGTTCCCGCCAAACGAACAACTAAAGGAACAGATAAATTGACTTGATTAGCAGCTTCTACTACTCCTTGAGCCAATACATCACATCTCATTATTCCTCCGAATATATTGATTAAAATTCCTTTAACATTTTTATCGGCCAGAATTAGTTTAAATGCTGCTGTTACTTTTTCTTTAGTTGCTCCTCCACCCACATCAAGAAAATTCGCTGGCTCCTCTCCGTATAATTTAATTATATCCATCGTTGCCATTGCCAAACCAGCTCCATTAACCATACATCCTATAGAGCCATTTAATTTTATATAAGCAAGTTCGTGTTTGCTTGCCTCGATTTCAGCTGGTTCTTCTTCACTAAGATCTCTTAATTTATAAATTTCAGGTCGTCTAAAAATTGCATTATCATCAAAATTCATTTTAGCATCTAAGCAAACGATTTTATTGTCCTGTGTTATTATCAATGGATTAATTTCGATTAAGCTAGCATCTTTATCAATCAAGATTTTATATAGCGCTTTAATTAGTTTATGTGCAACTTTTATTTGATCTTGATTAAAATTAAAAATTGAAATTATTTTTTTAATTTCATTTTCATTAGGACCTTCATTTTTAAAGTCAATTTTGTTAGTGATTATTTTTTTAGGTGTTTCATTGGCAACTTTTTCTATATCCATTCCTCCTTCAGTGCTACTTATAAAAGCTATTTTTGAAGTCTCTCTGTCTACTAAGCAAGATAAATAAAATTCTTTTAAAATATCTGATGCTTCTTCAATATAAAGCCTTTTGACCTCTTTTCCCTCGGGTCCTGTTTGATGCGTCTTCAAAATTTTACCCATCATTTTTTTTGCTTCAGTTTCAAGTTCATTTATATTTTTAATTAGTTTTACTCCACCAGCTTTACCTCTTCCTCCAGCATGGATTTGTGCTTTTAATACAAAGTTTTTGCTTTTTAGATTTTTAATTTTTTGTTTAATTTCTTCAGTTGAAAAAACTACTACTCCATTAGATACTGGAGCTCCAAATTCTCTTAAAATTTCCTTCGCCTGATGTTCGTGAATATTCATATATTTATTTTTTACAATTTACTATTTCATGTACTGAAAATCTATCTTCCACGAGCGTTTTACTTTTAAAACAAAGGTCGGTAAAGTAATTTTTAATATTATTAAAAGAAATTTCATTCTTTTGTCCTAAAAGATAAATAGCCTTTATGTTGTTTGATCTAATATTTTCGTTAATTAAAGACTTATAAACTTCATAATATTTATGACTTTCGGTTGGGTGAGTGTTGTTATCCCAAAGATACCACCTATTTAAAATGTTTAAATTTTTATCAAGAACTGTAGAAATAAATTGATAGTGAGTTATTAGTGTAATTTCTCTTTTTTCATTACTGATCCGGTTAATTGCAATTTTTAAAAATTCGACTTCATTTTTTGGCTCATCGTTTTTCGTAATCCAATTTAAATTATTCAAATTTGGATGAATATAATTTGCTTTTATAGCTAAATTTTTATCAATAGTTTCTAGATCATGAAATTTTCTATCTATATTGTACCTAAAGTGAAATTTTGTTGTAGCAAATAAGACAATAAAAATAATTAAAAAAATAATTTTTGGATTTAATTCAGTTTTTTTGAGATTGATTTGAATTACCGCTGCAATAATTGGAATGAGACTAAAAATATAAATTTGATTAGCGGTAAGTAACTGATTGAATAAAAAAGCAATAACCGAGATTACAACAGTAATATTTAATAAATTTATGATTTTTATTTTTTTTTTGAATGATTTTATTGTTAGAAATATTAATGGAAATAGTAAAAAATGAATAAATTTGAAGTCTCCTATCAGCCTTTTTAAATTTATTTGGTCAATGAAGCTTACATACGCGGCTTCGCTACTTGAAATTCTACCTTCGCCAATGGTTAATGGAAATAAAATATATTGATAAATAAAATTAGTAAAAGGTGTTTTTGTAAAATATAAGAAAACTAAAAACAATATTAATGAACCTAAGCATCCAAAAATAAAAAACTTAAAATTTTTATAATCTTTACTTGTAAAAAAGTAATAAATAAGAATAAAAAAAAGTATTAATAGAATGTAAGCTGAGGGTGTTTGCATCGATAAAAAGGACAAAATCGATATAAAAGGGAAAATAAACCAAATTATTTGATTTTTATTTTTAATTGCTAAAATCAAAAACATTATCGAGACTAAAGAAAAAATGTATGAATGAATATAGGCAAAAGGAGTACCTGAAACAGGATAGCAAAGAGTTGCAAATGAAATACAATAAAAAACTATAAAGGTTTTTTTGATTTTAAATTCATTTAAAAAAAAGTAAAATACTAAAACAGCAAAAATATTCATGAAAGAAGCATGAATAATATGGCTATTCCAATTGTTACCAAATATTAATAAAAAGAATGCTTCCATGTAATCTACAACCAAACCAGTAAAAATCCAGAAATCTCTGATTGGTAATTTCCCGTGTAAAATGCTATTCCCTGTGTCTAAAAATCCAAACGAGTCAATTGGTAATATGCCAGTATTCCCACTTATCCAATTAATATAGAAAGCATAAATTGAGATTCCAGCTAATGTCAAAAATTCTTTTATTTTATAATTTTTTAAATACATGTTTTGAAATGGTTAACAGTATTATAAACTTATATTCTATTTTTTAAATTTATATAATTATAAAGATGATAAAAATTTTTAATAAAGTACAATTTTCAAATAGTGAAAATCGAATGAAATCCATTGCGAATACCAAAATTGCAAGGGAATTGTATTTTTCGTCGGATTCTACTAATGTTAAATTTCTTTTAAATAAAAGATTTTCCTGGATGAATGATTTCATTCAAGAGGGAGATATTGGCATCGAAGTTGGCTCTGGAGCTGGTTTTTCGAGAGAATTTATAAAAAATAAAAACTTCAAATTAACTGATCTCGGAGATGATGATCACTTAGACTTCAAAAATATCGATGCACAAAATACTGGTTTTGAAAAAGAAAGTTTTGATTATGTAATTGCATCTAATATGATACATCACATTCCTTTTCCAATAAAATTCTTTAAAGAAATGAATCGTATACTTAAAAAAAATGGAAGATTAATTATTTTTGAATCCTACTGCTCTCTAATTTTTCAATTAGCTACAATTATCATGAAACATGAAGGTTTCGACTTTACACTCAACGTGTGGGATGAAAAAAAACCTAAAAGTGATGAAAACAATGCCTGGCATGGAAATATAGCTGTACCGCATTTAATTTTTGATAACAAAAAAAAATTTAATGATAATTTAGGACATCTTTTTAAAATAGATTACGAGAAACTTACAGAATGTTTTATTTTTTTGAACTCTGGTGGTGTAACATCTAAAACAAAATGTATTCCTTTAAATTATTTTTTTTTAAATCTTTTAAATTCACTCGATAATTTTTTGGTAAAGATATTTCCGAATATATTTTGTATGGGTAGGAGAATTGTGCTAACAAAAAATCATTTACAATGATGTGTCAATTTTTTTTGCAGCAGCATATAATTCTTTTACAGAGTTTATCGATTTCTTGAAATTTTCTTTCTCTTCGTTGCTAAGGTTAAGCTCAACTATCTTTTCAACTCCTTTTGAGCCAATTATAACTGGCACTCCAGCATATAGATTTTTAGTATCGTATTCCCCGTTAAGATAAGCGGCGCACGGAAGTTGTTTCTTTAAATCTTTTAGATAGCTTTCAGCCATTTCTACTCCAGAGGCAGCAGGAGCATAAAATGCTGATCCTTTCTCTAAATATTTTACTATTTCAGCACCACCTTTTTTTGTTCTTTCAACAATCTCATTTAGTCTCTCTTTTTTTATTTTTCCCTCTTTGACAAGATCAGTTATTTTTTTTCCATCAATTTTTGTAGACTCTAGCATTGCGACCATAGTATCTCCATGACCGCCCAGAACAAACGACTCTATCTTTTGCACGGGCACATCAAACTCTTGTGACAAAAAATAAATAAATCTTGAAGAGTCTAAAATACCTGCCATTCCTACAACTTTATTTTTTGGAAGACCTGAATATTTCTGTAAAGCCATAACAATTACATCCAAAGGATTTGTAATACATATAACAAATGCATTAGGAGAAGTATTTTTTATACCTTCTGCAACTTGTTTTATTATTTTTAGATTAATACCTAACAAATCATCTCTGGTCATTCCTGGTTTTCTAGGGACACCTGCTGTAATTATTATTACATCAGAATTTTTAGTATCATCATAATTATCTGTTCCTGATAAACTTATATTAAATTTGTTTACTGGAGATGATTGGGCGATATCTAAAGCCTTTCCTTTAGCTAAACCCCCCGCAACATCGAATAAAACAACATCTGCCAATTCTTTTAGTGCTATTAGATGAGCTAATGTTCCTCCTATTTGTCCCGCGCCAATTAATGTTATTTTTTTTCGCATAAATGCTTATTTCATTGTTGGCATTATAAATTCAGGATCAGATCTCAATCCCGATGGCCATCTTGATGTAATTGTTTTTAATTTTGTATAAAAACGTACTCCCTCAGGCCCATGCATATGCTGATCCCCAAATAAAGATCTTTTCCAACCCCCAAAGCTATGAAATGCCATTGGAACTGGAATTGGTATATTTATACCCACCATACCAATTTGAGCTTTATTAGAAAAAGTTCTTCCAGAGTCTCCATCTCTAGTAAAAATACTTACTCCATTTCCAAACTCATGATCGTTTACTAAACTTAAAGCTTCGTCAAAATCTTTTGCTCTTACAACTGACAAGACAGGGCCAAATATTTCTTCTTTGTAAATTTTCATATCTTTAGTAACATTGTCAAATAAACAGCCGCCGATATAATATCCATTTTCATAACCTTGGATTTTAAAATCTCTACCATCTACAACTAGTTTCGCTCCCTCATTTACACCGATATCAACATAACTTTTCACTTTAGCCAGATGCTCCTTTGTTACTAGTGGACCCATCTCAGATTGTTTGTCCATACCTGGCCCAACTTTTAAAGCTTCAACTTTTTTAGATAAAGCATCTACTAATTTATCTCCGATCCCTCCTACAGCAACTGCTACTGACTGAGCCATACATCTCTCGCCTGCTGAGCCGTAAGCAGCTCCCATTAGTCCATTTACAGCTTGATCTAGATCACAATCTGGCATTACTACACAATGATTTTTTGCTCCGCCTAAAGCTTGAACTCTTTTCTCATTTTTTGCACAATTTTCGTAAATATATTTTGCTATTGGGGTTGAACCTACAAAACTCATTGCGACTACATCTTTATTATTTATTAAAGCATCCACAGCTTCTTTATCACCATTAACAACATTAAAAACCCCATCAGGTAAACCAGCTTCTTTTAAAAGTTCTGCAAGTCTAATAGAA
>MDTE01038797.1_pt1 | contig 11935 bp, 9 predicted proteins | sample 811231 | NCBI WGS metagenome assembly MDTE01 (sample SAMN05326651, study PRJNA326480) | marine metagenome | isolation source: seawater | place: Indian Ocean: Red Sea | collected 2010
CTGAAATTAAAAAAGCTAATTCTAAAGCTTGATTAGCATTTAACCTAGGATCACAATGAGTATGATATCTAGAGGATAAATCTTTTTCAGAAATTTTTTGAGCTCCTCCAATACACTCAGTGACATTTTGCCCGGTTAACTCAATATGAAGACCGCCGGCATAACTTCCTTCACTTTGATGGCAAGCGAATACATTTTTTACTTCGCTTAATACACTATTGAATGGTCTTGTTTTAAATCCTGTGGCTGCTTGAATTGTATTTCCATGGCATGGGTCACAAGACCAAATTACATTTATACCCTCTTTTTTTATTGCTCTTATTAATTTTGGCAAATGCTTAGATACATTCTGATGACCAAATCTAGATATTAATGTAATTTTACCTTTTTCATTTAAAGGATTAATCTTATTACAAAGATTTAAAAGATCATCTGGTTTTAATGTGGGGCCACACTTTATTCCAATTGGATTTTCAATCCCTCTGCAAAACTCAACATGTCCACCATCGATTTGTCTAGTTCTATCACCTATCCAAACAAAGTGTGCAGACGTATCATGATTTTCACCAGTAGTAGAATCTGTTCTTGTCATTGATTCTTCGAAAGGTAAATGTAAAGCCTCATGTGAAGTCCAAAAATTAACTGTTTTTAATCTTCTATTAAAATCTGAATTAATTCCACAAGCATCCATAAATGCCAACGCATTAGCTATCTGATCCTCTAATTCTTTAAACCTTTTAGTCTCAGGACTTTTTTTAATAAAACCTAAATTCCAAGTATGAACTTTCTTTAAATCTGCAAAACCTCCATGTGAAAATGCTCTTATAAGATTTAAAGTAGCTGCTGATTGAGAATATGCTTTGAATAATCTCTTTGGATCTGGAGTTCTTGCTTTTTCGTTAAATTCAATACCATTAATGTTATCTCCTAGATAACTTGGTAATTCAATATTATCCTTAACTTCAACTGGAGAACTTCTTGGTTTTGAAAATTGTCCTGCTATTCTACCTAGCTTAACAACAGGTAAAGATGCTGAGTAAGTTAAAACTAATGACATTTGTAACATTAACTTAAATGTATCTCTAATATTATCTGGATGAAATTCAGCAAAACTTTCTGCACAATCTCCTCCTTGTAACAAAAAAGCTTTACCATCTACAACTTCAGAAAGTTGTTGTTTTAAATGTCTTGTTTCACCCGCAAAAACAAGTGGAGGAAAAGTTTTAATTTTATCTAAAACTTTATCTAATTCTTTTTTATCCGGGTAATCCGGAATGTGTTTAACCGGATATTTTCTCCAACTATTTATTTTCCAATTTTTCATGTTCAACCTAAGATTGTTGTATCAGAGTTTTTTGATTATTCAACGGTTACTGATTTAGCCAGATTTCGTGGCTTATCTATGTCATAACCTTTTTTAAGAGCAGAGTAATAGGCAAGTTTCTGAAGTGGAATAGTTAGAAGAAATGGCAATAAATCATCATTTGTATTTTCAACTTCAATAGTTTGCCAAATATTTTCTGAAAAAACCTCATCTTTACTTTTATTTGTGATTAATAAAACTTTTGCACCCCTCGCAATTACCTCCTGCATATTAGAAATTGTTTTTTTATAATAATTGTCTCTTGGTGCTAAAACAACAACTGGCATTCCTTCCTCTATCAATGCTAATGGACCATGTTTCATTTCACCTGCTGGATATCCTTCAGCGTGAATATAAGATAACTCTTTTAGTTTTAGCGCTCCTTCTAAAGCTATTGGATAAGAAAAACCTCTTCCTAGAAACATTGAGCCTTTTGAGTCATTGAAAGTAGCTGATATTGCCTGGATATCATTATCAAGTAATAGTGTTTTTTCTATTAATTCTGGCAAACCTTTTAGGTCTTTGATTTTTTTATGATAATCAAATATTTTAATCTCTTTTCTTAGAAATCCAAGTTTAAGTGCCAAGATATATAAAATTAATATTTGACCAAGAAATGCTTTGGTAGAAGCAACTCCTATTTCTGGTCCACAATGAATTGGTAACACAAAATTCGAGTCTCTTGCTATTGAGCTCTCTATCACATTAACTACTGAACAAGTTTTCATTTTATTCTTATTGCATAAATCTAAAGCTGCATATGTATCTGCAGTTTCACCTGACTGGGAAACAAAAATATATAAGTTGTCACTTTTAAATTTAATATTTCGGTATCTAAATTCAGAGGCAATATCTATATTAACATCCAGATCAGTTAGTTCTTCAAACCAATATTTTGCCATCAAACACGAGTGATAAGCAGTACCGCAACCAATCAGAGTTATTGATTTAATTTCTTCTTTTTTCCAAGGAAAGTTAAATATATTAATATCATTATTCGCATTATCTATATACTCCTTAATGCCAGTTTTAATTGTTGTTGGTTGTTCCTCAATTTCTTTAGCCATAAAATGTTTAAAATCACCCTTATCATAATTTTTTTCATCTGATGATAATTCTAATATTTTTTTATTTATTTTTTTTCCCTCCTCATTAAAGAAAAAAACCTGATCTTTTTTTACAATACAGAATTCTCCATCCTCTAGATAAGTAATTTTATTTGTCATTGATTTTAAAGCATAAGAGTCTGAGCCCAAATAATTTTCGTTTGGTCCATAACCTACTGCTAATGGTGATCCTCTTCTTGCACCAACTATTAAATCTGGTAAATCTTTAAATACAATACCTAAGGCAAAGCTGCCATGTAATTGTTTAAGCGTTTTTGTGATTGCTTCTTCCAATTTAAATATTTTGATATTCTCGGTAATCAGATGAACAATTACTTCAGTATCTGTTTGAGACTTAAAAACATGTCCTTTGTTAATCAAGTATTTTTTCAAAATAGTTGAATTTTCAATTATTCCATTATGTACTACCGATACATTATGAGATGAATGCGGATGGGCGTTTACACTGTTAGGAATACCATGAGTAGCCCACCTTACATGACCAATTCCGATGTTACCTTTTAAATTTTTTAAATCAAAATTTTTTTCTAAACTATCTACCCTACCTTCAGACTTTACTTCATTAATTGTTCCCTCTGATAATGTTGCTATTCCTGCTGAATCATAACCTCTATATTCTAACTTCTTCAATGAATTAATAATATTTGATGAAACAGATTTGTTGCTAGAAATTCCAATAATTCCACACATAGTTTATTTCTTTTTTCGTTTATAATTTTTAATTTCTAATTGAGAAGTTCTTGCTAAAGCCAGTGCTTTTTCAGAAACATTTTTTGTTATCACTGAACCAGCTCCAATTAGGCTATTTTGATTTATCGTAATTGGTGCTACTAGAGATGAGTTTGATCCTATAAATACTTTATCTTTAATTTTGGTTTTACTTTTTTTAATTCCATCATAATTACATGTAATTGTTCCAGCTCCAATATTAACAAATTTTCCGATTTCACTATCACCAATATATGATAAATGATTAACTTTAGTTTTTTTTCCAACAGTGCTTTTTTTTATTTCAACAAAATTTCCAATCTTTGACCCTTCTTTTAGAACTGTTTGAGGTCTTATTCTTGCATAAGGACCAATTTCAACTTTATTTTCAACACGACATGACTCTAAATGAGAAAACGATTTTATGGTTACATTATTTCCAATTTTTACATTTGATCCAATAACAACATAAGGTTCAATGATAACATTTTTACCAATTTTAGTATCTTTTGAAAAAAAGATTGTTTCTTTGCCAATCATTTTAACGCCTAATTTAAAAAATTTATTTCTCAGTTTTTTTTGAGTTTTTTCTAAATTTAATTCTTTCATTTGAAGTTTCTTTACATTAAGTATTGTTATTGATTAATTCACAATTTATTTCTTAAAAATACTTTGCTAATGAAACAAATATTTACAGTTTTATTTGATTTAGACGGTACTTTAATTGATACAGCACCAGATCTAATGAGAGCCCACAATCATGTAATGAGCAAATTTGGTTACCCAACTAAGTCTACTGATGAGATTAGAAACCTAGTTGGTAAAGGTGCTGGGGCAATGATTGGTAGATCAATATGGGGACAGGCTAAAAAAGAATTCAGTAAGGTAGAAGATGAAAATGTGAAAAGAGAGATGGTTAATGAGTTTGTTGATTTTTATGGAAAAAATATAATTCGAGATAGTACTTTAATTAATGGTGTAAAAGAATTTTTAATATGGTGTAAAACAAATAACATCTCTATGGCAGTGTGTACTAATAAACAGGAGTACTTGTCTAATGATTTATTAAAAAAAATTGGTATTTATGATTTTTTTGAATATGTTGCTGGATCAGATACTTTTGATTATTGTAAACCAGACCCAAGACATCTTACATCTATCATTGAGATTTTGAATGGAGATATAAAAAAATCAATTATGATTGGAGATAGCGAAAATGATGCAAATGCTGCTAAAGCAGCTGGTATACCAATAATCCTACTAGAAGACGGCTATACAGAAAAAAATAAAGAGGAAATTTATCATAATCACTTAGTAAAAGACTTTATTGGTATAGAAAAAATAATATCTAAATATCTTTAATATTGATTAATTTTTTTTAACTATTAAAACAAATTTACTTATTAGGAGTTATTTTGTTATTGCATAAAGTAAAAGTTTATCCGTCAAAAATTAATCTTTCGAAGAAGAAACAGCTGGCATGGAAAATTGCAGAAATAGCGAGCGATAAAGCTAAACTAGATGATAGGTCAATAGAAATGGTTATTAATAGAATTATTGATAATGCCTCTGTTGCAATAGCATCACTTAATAGAAATCCTGTTATTTCATCTAGAGAGATGGCTTTAAAACATTTAAGAAAAAACGGTGCAACGATATTTGGGATAAGTAATAAATTAAAATTTGATTGTGAATGGGCAGCTTGGTCTAATGGTACAGCTGTAAGAGAACTTGATTTCCATGATACTTTTTTGGCTGCAGATTACAGTCACCCTGGAGATAATATTCCTCCTCTAATAAGTGTAGCACAACAAAAGAAGAAAAGTGGTTTGGATCTTTTGAGAGGAATAATCACAGCATATGAAGTTCAAGTGAATCTTGTGAAAGGTATTTGTTTACACAAACATAAAGTAGACCACATAGCTCACCTAGGTCCAAGTGTTGCTGCAGGAATAGGATCAATGTTAAAACTTAATACAGAAACAATCTATCAAGCAGTGCAACAGGCTTTGCATACAACTATTTCAACAAGACAATCTAGAAAAGGAGAAATCTCAAGTTGGAAAGCCTATGCACCCGCTCACGCCGGAAAACTGGCAATAGAGGCTGTTGACAGAGTAATGCGTGGCGAAGGTGCTCCAAGTCCAATTTATGAAGGTGAAGATAGTGTTATTGCCAGAATTTTAGATGGAAAAAAAGCATTATATAAAGTTCCTCTTCCAAAAAAAAATGAAACTAAAAAAGCAATACTCGAAACTTATACAAAAGAGTATTCAGCTGAATATCAATCTCAGGCATTAATTGATTTAGCCAAAAAATTAAATAAGAAATTATCAGATTTAAACCAAATTAAAAAAATTGATATTTATACAAGTCATCATACTCATTATGTAATTGGTACTGGCGCAAATGATCCCCAAAAAATGGATCCAAACGCAAGCAGGGAAACACTAGATCACTCAATAATGTATATTTTTGCCGTAGCATTAGAGGATGGTGGTTGGCACCATGTTAAATCCTATTCTAAGACTAGAGCAAAAAAGAAAAGTACCATTAAAATTTGGAGATCAATCAGAACGCATGAGGATAAAAAATGGACCAAAAGATATCATGATCCTGACCCTATGAAAAAAGCATTTGGTGCAAAAGTTATAATAACCCTAAAAAATGGAAAAAAAATAAGCGAAGAACAGGCAGTTGCTGATGCTCACCCCTCTGGATCAAGGCCCTTTAAAAGAAAAAACTATATAAACAAATTTTTAACCTTAACTAAAAATTTATTGGACAGAAAAGAAATAGATAGATTTTTAAATACAGTGCAAAAACTTAAAAATTTAAAACCTGGTCAATTAGATAGATTGAATATCGTAGTAAAAAAAAGCAAAATTAAAAGGAATTTTAAAAAAGGAATCTTTTAATGCATTTTGTTGAAAAAAAACCAGTACAAAAAAGAATAGATTTTTCAGAAAAATTAAAAACAAAAAAAATAATGAGGGTGCCAGGTGCTTTTAACCCTCTCACTGCAAAATTAATTGAAGAGATAGGTTATGATGCAGTTTATGTGTCAGGAGGTGTTATGGCCAATGATCTTGGATTTCCAGATATTGGATTAACTACATTAGAGGATGTTAGTACAAGATCATACTTAATATCAAGAGTTACCAATCTTCCAACAATTGTTGATATAGATACAGGATTTAAATCTTGTAAAGAAACAATAGAAACTTTTGAGGAATTTGGAATTACTGGCGTACATATAGAAGATCAAATAGAGAGAAAGAGATGTGGGCACTTAGATAATAAAGAATTAATATCAACTGAAGCAATGGTAAAAAAAATTAAAGAATGTGTCTCTGCAAAAAAAGATGTAAATTTTAAGATTATTGCTAGATCAGACGCTAAAAGTGTGGAGGGCATAGATAAAATGATTGAAAGATGTAAAGCTTACATTGACGCTGGCGCAGAAATTATTTTTCCCGAAGCTTTGCATGATGAAAAGGAATTTGAGAAAGTGAGGAGAGATCTATCATGCTACTTATTAGCTAACATGACAGAATTTGGGAAAACGAAATTATTAAATTATAAAAAATTAGAGGAACTTGGTTATAATATAGTTATTTATCCTGTAACAACGCAAAGATTAGCAATGAAAAATGTTGAAGATGGTTTGAGAGACATTTATGCAAATGGACACCAAAATAATATAATTGATAAAATGCAAACCAGAAAACGATTATATGATCTTGTAGATTACGAAAAATATAATAGTTTGGATGAAAAAATTTATAATTTTAATACTGAAGGTCATGATTGATGAGCGATGAGATTAAAAAAGGTTTATTAGGAATTGTTGTAGACGAAACAGAGGTCTCAAAAGTAATGCCAGAAATTAACTCTCTTACTTATAGAGGTTATGCTGCTCAAGATCTATGTGAATATTGTAGATTTGAGGAAGTTGCTTATCTTATATTACATAAAGATTTACCCAATACCTTACAGCTTAGAAAATTTGAAAAAGAAGAAAAAAATAATAGAGACCTATCCAAAGACTTATATGCAGCAATAAAAAGAATGCCCAAAAAATCCCATCCAATGGATGTGGCTAGAACTGCAGTAAGTATCATGGGATTGGAAGATAAAGAAACTACAAATTCATCACCAGAAGCAAATATGAGAAAGGCTATAAGAATTCTTGCAAAAACTCCTACTGCATTAGCAGCTTTCTACAGGTCAAGAAAAGGAAAAAAAATTTTAAAACCCAAAAAAAATTTAAATATTGCGGAAAACTTTTTTTATATGTGCTTTGGAAAAGTGCCTCAAAAAGAAATAGTTAAAGCTTTTGATGTATCTTTAATATTATACGCTGAACACAGCTTTAATGTGTCAACTTTTACAGCAAGAACTATCACTAGTAGCTTATCTGATATTCATGGAGCAATTACTGGCGCAATAGCTAGTTTGAAAGGTCCATTGCATGGTGGAGCAAATGAAGAAGTGATGCATATGATGAACAAAATAAAAAAACCTGAAAATGCTTTTAAATGGATCAATGATACCCTTGATAAAAAAGAGGTTGTTATGGGTTTTGGCCATAGAGTATATAAATCTGGAGATTCAAGAGTTCCTACCATGAGAAAATATTTTGCTAAAGTAGCAAAAATTAAAAAAGATAAAAAATTCGAAAAGATTTATGATATTGTTGAAAAGGTAATGATAGAAAGAAAAAACATTTACCCAAATGTAGATTATCCTACAGGGCCAACTTATCATCTAATGGGTTTTGATACAGATTTCTTTACACCTATATTTGTCGTTTCTAGAATAACAGGCTGGTCGGCACATATTATGGAACAGCATGCTGCAAATAAATTGATTAGACCCTTGGCTAGTTATAAAGGTAATAAGCACCGAAAAGTATTACAGCTAAATCAAAGATAAAAACTAAACTAAGAATTGACTACAAACTACTCTTTTTGATTTATGTACAGTATTTGTATCAAATTTAATAATTTCAACATTATTAAAAATTTTCTTAAAATACTCAGCTCTGATAGTATCAAATATTATCTTTGTATTTACATTTGAAACTTTTTTTAAATATTCAGCATATATATTAAAATCATAATGATAATCTAAAGATAAAAGTGAAATGATAACATCAAATTTTTTTTCAGGTAAATTCTTTTTATCATAGTCGTATATCTCAATTTGATCTTCATGCATTTGATTCATCATTAAAAATTTTTTTTGTAAATCTAAGTTATTGTATCCCTCATCATTAATCATACCTCCCCAGCCATACTTTACTTTTTTTGAAACATAGTTTCTTTCTATAAAGTAGTACTTATTTTTCTTAAACTTTTGATTTATAATCAATTCGAGACCACCAATTCCTCCTCCAATGCTTAAGAAATTTTTATCGTTTACATCAAGAAATTTTTCGATTGTTAAAAATTCTTGAGTCATTACCTCAAAATATTTTTTTCCAATTAAATTTGAGTTTAAAAAATATTTGGTTATTAAATTAGCAAATAAATACCTACCAAAAATTTTTCTTAATCTAGTTAGAATGGGGCTGATAAGTTCTATTCTTTGTAAAACAATTAATCTTGCTGCCTTTTTAGGTAAATTAAAAGTTATCACCAACAAACATTAACTAAATGCTTCAGCCCAAGTTCCTTGAGTTGATGCTTTAGAATATTCTGTTGCACGTCCCTCAAAAAAATTCATATGTTCAACAGCATTTAACATAGTATCAAGCCATGTAAGGGGATTTTTATCAACTTTATAGATTGGCTCTAATCCAAGCTGATCTAATCTTCTATTTGCAATAAATCTAATATAATCCTTAACCTCTTGAGCTGTTAGTCCTTCCATCGGCCCCATTTCAAAAGCTAGATCAATAAAAGCATCTTCATGTTCAACAATTATTCTGCAAGCTTCATAAAGTTCTTTTTTTAATTTTGGTGTCCAAATTTCAGGATTCTCTTTTATGAATTCTTTAAAAATTCTTATCATTGAGTTGCAATGAAGTGTTTCATCTCTAACTGACCAAGTAACAATCTGACCCATACCTTTCATCTTATTATGTCTTGGAAAATTTAAAAGAATTGCAAAACTTGCAAACAGTTGTAAACCCTCAGTGAAGGCACTAAATACTGCAACTGTCTTTGCTATATCTTCTTTTGAATTTACGTTAAAGCCTTGCATGTAATCATATTTGTCCTTCATTTCTTTATATTTCATGAATGCAGAATATTCTGACTCTGGCATCCCAATTGTATCTAAAAGATGTGAGTAGGCAGCAACATGAACTGTTTCCATTGCAGCAAAAGCTGTCATCATCATCAAAACTTCAGTAGGCTTAAAGACAGTTGTGTAATGTCTTAAATAGCAGTTGTTAACTTCAACATCCGCTTGAGTAAAAAATCTAAATATTTGTGTTAATAAATTTTTCTCAGGCTGAGATAAGTTTTTTTGCCAATCTCTTACATCGTCACCCAAGGGCACCTCCTCTGGTAACCAATGGATTCTTTGCTGTGTTAACCATGCATCATAGCACCAAGGATATCTAAATGGTTTATAGACTGGATTTTCAGTCAATAATCCCATTTTTTTTGGTTGTATTATTTCTTTTTTTTCTACTTTAATTTTTTCTGCTACTGACATGATAAACATTCCTCGTATTCTTGTTGTTCGTTTGATTTATTTTTAGATTTATAAACATTAGCCGTAATATCTGTTGATTTTGCATCATTAATATTTTCAGCTCTTTGTATTGATTTTGATCTACAGTAATAAAGGCTTTTTAAACCTTTTTTCCAAGCATCAAAATGAATTTTATGTAGCTCTTTTTTATGAACGTCAGCAGGTAAAAATAAATTAACTGATTGAGCTTGGGAAATATAAGGAGTTCTATCTCCACTCAAATCAATAATCCAGTGTTGATTCAATTCAAATGCAGTTTTGAAAACATCTTTTTCTAAATCAGTTAAAAAATCTAAATGAGACACTGAGCCTTGATTAGTTGTTATCGTAGACCAAGTTTCATCGTTATTTTTGCCATGACTTTCTAAAATTTCTTCTAAGTATCTGTTTCTAACATTAAACGATCCAGATAAAGTTTTGTGTGTGTAGCTATTAGCCGCTATTGGTTCAACACCAGGTGAAGCACCACCACAAATTATAGAAATTGATGCTGTAGGAGCTATGGCCGTTTTGTTTGAAAATCTTTCTTTAAAACCATATTCTTCTGCATCAGGACAAGCACCTCTTTCTTCCGCTAAATCTTTTGAGGCTTGATTGACTTTTTCATTAATATTCTTAAATATTTTTTTGTTCCAGGCTTTGGCCATTACCGACTCAAGAGGAATTCTGTTTTTTTGTAAAAAAGAGTGGAAACCCATTACTCCTAAACCAACGCTTCTTTCTCTTTCGGCCGAATATTTAGCATCTTTAAATTGCTCTGGAGCTTTATTTATAAAGTCAGATAAAACATTATCCAGAAATCTCATAACGTCATTAATCATATTGGGATCATCTTTCCACTCGTCATACTTTTCAATATTTAATGAAGATAGACAACAAACTGCTGTTCTGTCTCTGCCATCTTTATCAATTCCTGTAGGTAAAGTTATTTCGCTACACAAGTTAGAAGTTTTCACTGTAAGGTTTGCCAATTTATGATGTTGAGGAATTTGCCTGTTCACTGTATCGATATAGATTATATAAGGTTCGCCTGTTTCAATTCTTGCAGTCAACAATCTAATCCATAAATTTCTAGCAGATAAAGTTTGTTGAACTGTTCCATCAACCGGGCTTTTTAATGCCCATTGTTCATCAGTTTCGACTGCTCGCATAAAGGCATCTGAAACTAAAACACCATGATGTAGATTTAAAGCTTTTCTATTAGGATCTCCACCTGTTGGTCTTCTCATTTCAATAAACTCTTCAATTTCTGGATGATCGATTGGAAGATAACATACTGCTGAACCTCTTCTAAGTGAGCCTTGGCTGATTGCCATTGTTAAAGAGTCCATAACTTTTATAAATGGAATTATTCCTGAAGTTTTTCCAACTCTACCAATTTTTTCTCCAATTGATCTAAGATTACCCCAGTAACTACCAATACCACCACCCTTTGCAGCTAACCAAACATTTTCACTCCATAAGTCTAAAATTCCTCCTAGACTATCTGAAGCTTCATTTAGAAAGCACGATATTGGTAAACCTCTTTTAGTTCCACCGTTTGATAAAACTGGTGTTGCTGGCATAAACCAAAGGTTGCTAATGTAATTATAAATTCTTTGCGCATGCAAATTATCATCAGCATAAGTGCTTGCTACTCTTGCAAACAAATCTTGAAAAGACTCATTTTGACCTAAATATCTGTCTTTTAAAGTTGCTTTACCAAAATCAGTTAATTTTGCATCTCTGGAACGATCAATCTTGATAATAATACCTTTATCATTTTGAAATAGCTCAGTTTCATTATTTAATGAGAATAAATCTGGTCTGTTGCTTTTTTGGGCTTCTTTGATCTCGGGGCTATATTCAGAGACAGCTTTCTTCAATGCCTGCGATAGTATTTTATTCATTTTTTGTTAATATAACTTGTTAATATAGCGAAAACAACTATATGTTGTGTACGCTTGACGTTAATATACTAAATATTATGTAAATCAACAGAACATTTATAGAACAGTGAAAAAAAAATTCAACTATAAAAATGAAAAAA
>MDTE01090219.1_pt1 | contig 11933 bp, 8 predicted proteins | sample 811231 | NCBI WGS metagenome assembly MDTE01 (sample SAMN05326651, study PRJNA326480) | marine metagenome | isolation source: seawater | place: Indian Ocean: Red Sea | collected 2010
ACCGAACGCTATCACTTGCCACGAGAACCAGCGCTCCGGCGCACGTTTTGCGACCATCAAAACCGGAATACAACCATGCGAGGAATGACGTTTACGTTACTCGTCGGTGCGGCCTGGCTGGCCGCTCCCGCAGTCGCGGCTGCGCAAGTAAAGATCACGGGTGGCGGCGAGTACAAAGATCGAAAGGGCATTCACGTTCGCGCGTATTCGACGTTTCCGTCTCTGGTTCGGCTCGCGGAGGGAACGTTGCTTTGTTACGACATGGCGTCCAGAGATGGGGGACGGACATGGAGTCGCCATCGAGACTTTGGCTTTCCGCTCTCGGACGCGACACGACCCCGCCGAGGGTCAATCACCACGTTGAAAGACGGGACGGTGTTACTGGTGGGACGATACACCCAGAGACACGAACGCGATCCCGGCGTGTATGTGGCGGAAATCTATCGTTCACGCAATCACTTTGCAGGCTACACAGGTCCAAAACGCGCATTGATTCACATCCCGAATGTGGCAGCGGGGACCGACGAGTATGGGATGCCGGTCGCGGGCCCGTTCCTGGAGCAAACGATTATCGAACATCCCAATGGCGATCTGCTGGCCTGCATGTGGGGCTGGTTTGAAGGTGACCAGACTCCGTCCGACTATCCCGATCGCTGGGAGAAGTGGCAACTCAAGAAGTCCCGTACACTGCTCATTCGCTCCCGAGATCGAGGGGATACATGGCATTACGTGGCGACGATCGCTGCCGATCCGGATGCGGGTCCCGAGGGTTTCCGTCTGCCGAGCCTGGGGCTCCTGCCCGACGGGCAACTACTGTGCCTGATGCGCAACGGCGATGGCGCGATGCCGTTGTGGCTAAGTCGATCGCAGGGTGACTATGTGCGGTGGGAGAAGCCGCAGAAACTCGACGCGCCGGCCGTCCACGGCCAGTTGCTGGTTCTGTCCGACGGAACGGTCCTGCTGGTTTACGGCAAGCCGCTGTACGTGATGGCGAGCAGCGATGGCGGGAGATCGTGGGACACGAAACATAAGATGAATATCGGAACCAGAACGGGCCAGGCATTCATCGGTCGTGCGTCGTTGGCCGAGGTCTCGCCTGGAAAGGTAGTGTGTGTGTATAACGACGTCCTGGACCTCCACGCGCGTGTGCTGACCGTCATCAAGTCAGAGTAGTCACAACAGGCATCAACTATGCGATCCCTCTTCTTCTCGAGTCGAGTGCTGAGATTCGTTACCTCAGCGACCTTGTTTTTCGTGTGTTCGGTCTCCGTTGCCGACGATGCGTTCCATGATCCCAGCATCAAGGTAACCGTCGGATCATCCGTATTCGTCTCTGCGAGGTTCGATGCGGTGGTCCATCAATTGGCCGATGGTTCTCTGTTCGTTCACGGCAACCGCTCGACTGACGGTGGCAGGACGTGGTCTGACTCACCGGCTGAAGTCCGCGCAACATTTCACGACAAGTGGCGTCAGAGTGCCGGTTGCGTGCTGCGCGATGGCACTTTCATCGGATTGGGATCAAAGGCCGCGTTCACCCGACTCGACCGACGTATTCTCAAGGTGTATCGATCGGACGACCATTTGAAGACCATGGTTGGTCCTACTGACGCGGTCCTTGTCATTCCGCAGGGAACCGGCGGGCGTTCCGAGACGGGCGAGTACTCCGGCGCAGCGCTTGTCGAGCACAGCCTGATCGAACGGAAAGACGGCACGCTGATCGCGGGTGCCTACGGCTGGTGGAAGGGTGACGAAGAGTATTCGATGCTTGAGAAGTACGTACCGGAAATGAACTTGTATAAAACCCGCGTGTGGGTCGTTAGTTCCAAGGACCGCGGCAAGACGTGGCAGACGTTGGGGACGCCGGGCTATTGGGCCGAGCTGGGGGACGAAGGCATGGGCGAACCCGGCATCACAGAACTGGCAAACGGCGACCTGCTGATGGTGCTGCGCAACGGCGAATGGGGAGAGCCAATCTTTCAGACGCGCTCGACCGACGGCGGCCGAACGTGGAGCAAGCCGCAGAAGTTGCCCGCCACGGGAGTCTGGCCGACACCCTGCCTGCTATCCAACGGCATGCTGGTCGTTGCCGTTGGCCGCGGCCGACCACCGCATTACCACCTTTGGGTCAGCCCCGATGGCCGCGGCGAGACGTGGACGTCGCGGACACTGATCGCCGAAGGTGGGAAGGGTTACGCGTCTGTTATCGAAGTGGCGCCTGGCAAGTTGGTTTACAGCGGGTACAACAAGAAAAAACGCGCGTTGCAAATCTGGCAAGTCAAGATCGAGCGGCAATGAAATGAACTCCAGCAATGGCAGCACGTGCCTGAGGCACCAAACTTGTGTTTTGAGCGGCTCGCTTGACTTGCTGGCCGGCGGCCTCAAAATGTGAAGTTCAAAATTGCAGGCCACTTGTGCAGAAGCCAGAGTGCCTTGACTCAAGTCGCGGCAGTACAGCGCTCGATTATCTGGTGCGTTTTGAATTGCGGCGGCCGCGGTCTGATATCTCCAGACAGCCAATGATTGCCGATCCCTTTTCAGTTCCTGCAAACGCACTCATGCTGCGCGTCACACGAAACGACAAAAGTCCCTGACAGGCAGGGGATCAGTCGCAACCGTGCGACTCCGGCCGCCGCCCCTCCTGCCGCCGGTAGGGGTCCGGCCCTGGCCCCGCGGTGCGCGCCAGCCACAGGGTGCAAGGCCACAGAGTACAAGGCCACAGGGTACAAGGAGAGTGTAAAACTTTTCGAATTTTACACACCCTCACTGCAAACAACGGGCTCCAGGTACAATGATGCCGTCTGGATACGCCAACTGCAGGAGCCGTACATGAAGCGTCTGCTGGTGATGCCGATCAAGCACGATTCCACCACGTCCCATTCACGAAACGGGGATTGTCTCATGCGTCATGGGTCCGCTTTCTCTGCCGTTTTACTCGCACTCAGTGGTGCGCTCGTTTTAGCAGCGCAAGAGCGTCCGTATCTCACAACCCAATCACCGCTCACATTGGTGAGTACCAATGACGGCGAAGTCAACCAGACTTACCTGTTGACGGATGATCAAAAGACGGACTGGGAGCTGAAAACGAAGGACTCATTTACAGTTATCCACCTCGGGCCGGATCACCCGCCAATCACCAGGACCATTTACGACACCGTGCCCTGTACGATTGCCGGGACACCGACGATGGCGATGTCTTCTGATGGGCGCTACGCCCTGATTGCCAATCACAATTGGCGGAATACGATCCTGAAACAACTGGTTTTGCCACCTGGACCGCGGTCCAATGCGGATCTCACGCCGGAAATGCTCCAGCAGCCGAAGATGGCGGCGCAGTTGGTGAATATGCTGTCACTCATCGATCTGTCTACCTCGGAGTACCGCGTGGTGGATCGTGTGCTTTTTGACGACCGACCCATTCACGTCCAGGCGCATCCGGACGGAGCGAATTTCATAACCGGCGCTGACAAGCACTTTTACGTTCATCGAATCGAAAACGGCAAACTGATCGAAGTCAGCCGCAATCCGCAACCTCACGGTCTGGTCTGTTTCTGGATTCACCCGCAGGGCCATCGACTGCTCGCAACCCAGGGTGATCCTCTGACTGGCCTCCCCGCGACGGTCCAGTGGTATGGTATACAAGGTGGTCGGATCGAGCACCTCACTGAAGTGGCAGTGGCTCACGGAGTTCGCACGAAGCTTTTGGATTCCTCTTTCATCCTGCGGATCAACCCCGCTGGAACACGGGCGCTGATCTGTCAGCGTTCGATGCCGGGCGGCAGGGACCACTCCGACATTCTCGTCGCCGATCTGACTCAGAACCCACCTGTGATCAACGCGGTGGTGAAGCAGGTCTCGGACGGTTCCGAGAGCTTCGCTTTCCACCCGAACGGTAAAATGGCTGTCGCGACTGGACTGGGAACCGATCACAACTGCATCGTCGTGCTCGACATGGTCTCCAATCCACCGCGCGTGCTCTACACGTTGGATGCCAAGGGTATTGGCCAGGGGATCGAATTCACTCCTGAGGGAGACAAGCTCTTTGTCGGTTCGGCTATCGCCGGTCGAATCGAGGTCTTCGACGTTATCGGCGACTACCAACTGCGCAAGAACCCGTGGTTCCTCAACATCGGTTTCGGCCATAACAGCCTGACCATCGGACCGCGGTATTCGCCGGCGAAATAGATGTTCCCGATGTAGCTCCCGACTTCTGCATGCCTGTTGGAGATTTGCCCATGAGACTTCAGTCCATTGTCGTTGTTGTCTTGATCGTGTTCGCCGGTTCAGGTGGTTTGGCGGCCGAAGAGCGTCCGTATCTGACGACGAAAACGCCGATCACGTTGTTCAGCACGAATGACGGCGAATACAAACAGTTGTTACAGGTGACGGACGAGCAGACGACGGACTGGGAACTCAAGACAAAAGACTCGTTTTCCGTCATTCACCTTGGTCCGGATCATCCACCGATTATCCGGACGATTTACGATACGGCGCCCTGTTCGATTTACGGGACGCCCACGATGGCTATGTCAAAGGACGGTCGTTACGCCCTGGTTGCCAATCACAGTTGGCGCCCTGAAATCGCCAAAAAGCTGAAACTTCCGGACGGGCCGCAGACCAATGCCGACCTCACAGCGGAATTGCTGAAGCAACCGAAGATGACGGCTCAGCTCGTCAACATGCTATCCCTGATCGACCTGTCGACGCCAGACTTCCGCGTGGTCGATCGAGTCGTCTTCGACGATCGCCCGATGCACGTGTTGTCCCACCCGGACGGGCAGCGATTCGTCACCGGGGGCGACAAGTACTTTTACGTCCATCGGATCGCACAGGGCAAGTTGCTCGAAGTCTCCCGGAACGCGCAACCGCACGGTTTAGCGTGTTTCTGGATTCATCCGCAGGGTCATCGTTTGATCGCGACTCAGGGCCGGGCGCCTTTGTCTGGCGAGCCAGCAACAGTTCAGTGGTATTCCATCCGAGGCGATCAGATCAAGCACCTGAGTGAAATCAAAGTGGCTCCCGGCGTTCCCACAGAGCTATTGGACAGCTCCTACATCCTGCGCATCAGCCGTGACGGCAAACTTGCCCTGATTTGTCAGCGCGCGTCCGGTCCTGGAGTGGACCTTTCAGATATTCTCGTCGCTGATCTAACCCGCGAGAAACCTGTTATCAACTCTGTTATCAAGCAGGTGTCAGATGGCTCGGAAAGTTTCGCTTTTCACCCCAATGGCAGGATGGCGGTAGCGACCGGGCTGGGAAGAGTCCCCAATTGTATTGTCGTGCTGGACATCGCCTCCCAACCCGCGCGCGTGCTTTACACGTTGGATGCCAAGGGGGGAGCCCAGGGCATCGAGTTTACGCCGGAGGGTGACAAGCTCTTTGTCGGATCTCCGGACGCCGGACGCATCGAGGTCTTCGACGTGGTGGGTGATTACGAACTCCGGAAAAACCAGAAGTTTCTTAAGATCGGCTACGGCCACAACAGCCTGACCATCGGTCCAAGGTACCAGCTGCGGCCAGAGAACTAGGCACACGGTTGTTGATCTCGAACGCGACTGGTTCGGTGACGGCACCGCTGCGGCTCGATGAATCTAACATGAGCCTGTTGGGAGTTTCTATTGGATGCTGTTCAACTCGCTAACGTTCGTCCTGTTTATTGCCATTGTGATCGGCGTCTTTTCCCTCCGATTTCCATGGCGGATGCGAAAGACGTTCTTGCTGCTGGCGAGTTATGCATTTTACGCGGCATGGAATCCACCGTTTGTGATTCTTCTGTGGATTTCAACGGTCGTTGATTGGCTCGTCGCTCGGCGTATGCATCGTGTGCAACAGCCCGGCAGACGTCGATTCCTGCTTTGGGTCAGTCTTGCTGTCAATCTTGGCATGCTTGGATTTTTCAAGTACGGCCAGTTTCTGCTGGCATCCTTCTCCGAACTGGTTGCCATGGCGGGAATTGTGTATGTACCACCAGAACTCGGTATCATCCTGCCGATTGGAATTTCGTTCTACACGTTCCAGACGCTCTCTTACACGATCGACGTCTACTTGCGCCGCGCCGATCCCGAGGAGTCGTTCCTCGACTTCGCTTTGTTTGTGACGTTCTTTCCACAACTGGTCGCTGGACCGATCGTCCGTCCCCATCAGTTGATTCCACAATTCAAGCAGCCTGTAGTAGCCACTCGCAACCAGTTATTCTGGGGGCTCTTCCTGCTGACAATCGGACTTTTTGAAAAGGTTGTCTTGGCAGATGCTGCCTTATCAGCCATCAGCAACACCGTGTTCAACTCTCCGCAGCCTGTGGCGAGCCTCGACGCCTGGGCAGCGATGCTGGCGTTTTCCGGGCAGATCTTCTTCGACTTTGCAGGGTATTCGTTGTGCGCGATTGGTGTCGCGATGAGTCTGGGTTTTTCACTTCCCGATAACTTTCGTTGTCCTTATGCCGCGAGCGGATTCTCAGATTTCTGGAGCCGGTGGCACATTTCACTTTCTGGCTGGTTGCGTGATTACCTCTACATTCCTCTCGGGGGAAATCGCCAGGGCCGGGCGCGGACGCAGCTCAATCTGATACTGACGATGCTATTGGGTGGCCTATGGCATGGCGCTGCCTGGCGGTTTGTTGTCTGGGGTGGAACGCACGGTGCCTATCTGGTCATCGAACGTTGGCTGCGGCAGATATTTCCCCGCGAGATACCAGGCACCAGCGCCGCGGTGAAGATCCCTGTAACGTTGGCGACATTTCTAGCGGTTTCACTGACATGGGTCCTGTTCCGGGCAGAGACATTCAGCGATGCGGTCGACTTCTACATAGCGCTGGTCGGAATGCATCAGCAGCCGGTGTTGTGGCTGGAGACGTTTGACTTTCTACTTTGTGGCGTGGTCGTTGCCGGCATGTTGATCGTGCAATGGTGGATGCGCGACCGGCGCTTCGAAGACGTCGTGGCACGATGCCCCTGGTGGGCAATCGCTGTGTTCTGGTCAGCACTACTGATACTAATCGTCCTTGCCCGCGGAGAATCAAGTGCCTTTATCTACTTCCAGTTCTGAGTCACGCGTCACAGCAATACGGACGCGAGACCTTCCGGGTGAGATTCCCTGGACACGTGTTGCCGTGGTTGCCGCTATTCTCGCTATTATCACGATTGGCTGGCGTGAGTGGTCGCTGCGGGAGAGTGGCTCCGGACCTGCGCTGGCGTTACAACCAGGGCTCTGGGCCTGGCAGCGGAATCTAGTCCGCAAGGCGGAACCTGACTCGACAGTCGTGGTGGGTTCATCACGTATCAGTTTTGGATTCGATCAGGACGAATGGGTACGTTGTGGGGGAGGTCCGCGCCCGTTCATGCTTGCCTGGCCCGCAATCTGTCCTCGTCCCCAGCTACACGATTTTGCGACGGATGAATCTTTTCACGGGACACTGCTGGTGGGAGTCACACCGGGCTTCTTCTTTTGTAGTTCCGCCAACTCGATCCCCATGCGCGTCCAACAATTTGTTGCACTGGCGCGACATTGGGGTCCGGCCGACGACATTGAACAGCGTTGTCGATTTCTGCTCGAACCACGTTTCTCGATCCTCCTCAATGGAGAAACGTCCCTCTTGACCTGGTTGCGTTATCGACTCGACTTGCCACAGCGCGCAGGGCAACTACCGGCATTCAGGGATAGCAGGTTTTTTTGGATCGATGAACATTGCCGGGGCAGGTTAATCGAAGGATTCGAGAAACGACCTGAAGAGATTCAGGTCGTATGCAATTGGCTGCAAACGTGGCTCGCCACGCAAACACTTTATCCGCCAGGAAATCTCGATCTGATCGTGCAAGAGGTGGTTGCCGACGTCCAGAAGATTCGTGCCCGTGGCGGTCGGGTGATCTTCGTTCGTTTTCCATCAACGGGCTGGTATCGGGATGACGAACGTGTGCAGCAACCAAGGGTGGCGTACTGGGATCGCTTGATCAGGGAAACCGGTTGCCTGGGAATACACTTTGAAGATTACCCCGAGCTCAGTGGTTTTGACTGTCCTGAGAACTCGCACTTGACCCAACCAGACGCCATCAAATTCACTCGTCGACTGTATGCTATCGTGGCCAGTCAATCCAAGCGTGGAAAACACGACTAGCTGGTTGCTGAAAAAATGCATTCCATGACCGCTCGTGGTGGCTGGCCCGCACTACCGGCTATGCCGCGGCAGGCCGTCGGCGCGGGGCGAAACGGGTGAGAGCAGGGGAGCGCAGCGTGTCGGTTGTGCGTCAGGTCAGGAGACTTCGAGGTGGATAAAGCGCCAAAGTCCGGACCTTCAGCTGCGAAAAAAGGAACCGAAAGAGGGATGCGACCCTTTACTCTCCGGTCTTTGTTGTTGCCGCATTCTGGGTCAAATCGGCGAAGAACCTCAAGCTCGAATCATTCGGTGTTGCGGCCAACGCCTAACGCGTGACCAGAGCTGAGGGAAAAGCTGTTTGCAATCGAAGAATTCTGAAAAAATGTCTATCATCCCAACTGGCTGTCGAATCTCCTTTCTGGCAATCCCCTCACGCCAAAGAAGATGATAAAAAAAGTCTTACCGATCGTCAGACATCCAAGTCTACTGTGGTCTTATCGCCACCTCTTCCTGGTCAGCCACATGCGGAGTCGTTCGACGCTGCTATCACACATCCTTGGTTCGTCTCAGAATATCGCTGGATATTTCGAGCAACATCGCAGCTATAAGCGGTATCACGACTTGTTGAGACTGAGACGAGACCTGCTCAAATTGTCTTCGAGACGTTGTCAGTACTACCTTGACAAGGTGTTACATGATCGGCTTGAACTCGCAGATTGTGTTCTTGAACATCGAAAATGCAAGTTCATATTCCTCCTTCGCTCAGGCACAGAAACAATCAACAGCATCTTGCGCATGATTGCGGACGGGCATTTCGAACGCCGTGACGATCCGTTGAAGTATGCGCGCTCCTACTATCTCCAAAGGTGTAAACGCCTTGTTTATTACGCCGAGCGCTGCGGCCAGTCTGCGATGTTTGTTGACAGCGACTCTCTCGTCAGTCAACCCAAGGTCGTGCTACAAAAGCTCTCGAAGTGGCTCGGTTTGGCCTCTCCCCTTTCAGAGACCTACGACCTGTTTGAACACACCGGAAAAGTTGGATTTGGAGATTTCTCAGAGAACATCTCGGTTGGGCGAATCGTCGACACCAGTGGATCTGAGAACTTTCTCTCTCACGAAGAACAGGCCGCTAGTAACAAGGTCTTTCTGGCCACGCGAAGCGCTCTTTCGAAGCTCTGCCACGTTAGTTTGCTGGGCAAGGGCTGCGGCGAGTGAAGGGCGGTCTGGCAGGCGCCCATCTCGACCTTGTCACCATATTTGGTTGCGGGCGTGAACTCCTGGCTCGCGCTGCAAGGCACTTCACTTGGAGTCGCAACTTGCCGAAATAGAATCGGATGTGTGGGAAAGACATTGATCCGCACCGCAACAACAGTGGTGTAATCCGGCTGGTGCCACTGAGCACCACGCGTCTATCACCCCCACACAAGAGCATCACCCAGATGACGCGTCACGCAAGTCACTCCGTTTCATCTCGACATCTTGTCATGCACAAATTGCCCATGCGTCGAAATCCGCAAAAAGTCATAATGAGCCGCTCACGTCCTCCTTTCTATTCGGACATTTTCTCTAAACAACACTGAATCTAACTGTAACACGCCTTTCGCCCGGTGTGATCTTGGTGGCAGGTTTAGTATCGCCAGAATGTACCATTCGTTGGTAAATACCTGCTTGGAAAGTCCCGGCAAGTGCCGTCAGAATCATTAAACGGAATCTAATGTCATGCCCCTTCGTTCCAATCAGCAGCGGAGCATCAAAGTAGTGCGTCGCCTTGTCCGATCTATTGAGAAACGAACGAAACCGTTGTTTTTTCGCAGCCGCGTCATGTTTTGGCCAAAGTGGCGAACATTCCACAACCAGGAGAGAAATAAAAAGTTCGATTTTCGGCTGCCAAAATCTGTAGAGACGCCGGGCGTGACAGCTTTGTTGCGGGTCAAGAACGAAGAGACGAAGATAGCCAGTTGCCTCAAGTCGATCTATCCTTTGTTTGCGCAAATCGTAGTCGTCAATAACAACAGTACCGATCGAACCGCAGAAATTGTCTCAGAGTTCAAACAATCCTTTGACGCGCAGGGAAAAGTTACCTGCTATGACTACCCGTTTGATATAGCAAGGTGTGGCAAAGAGCACGCAAGCGTTCAATCTAATTCGCTCCACAGCTTGGTCTATTACTACAACTACTGTCTGTCGTTGGTTCAGACGCGTCACGTATGTAAATGGGATGCCGACATGGTGGCGATTGGGGCAGGAGTCCAACTCCGTGACCTGTTGCGGAGTGTAGTCGACAAAGGCCTCCATTCGGCGATCTTCGCGGGGGTGACAGTGTACAAGCAGTCGGAAAAAGAATGGTACTTGTCAGAAAGTGAGGTGAATGCGGAGCCGAGGGTGGCGCTGACCTCGTATCTGCAGTGTTTCGAGAAATCAGAACTATGGGAAGTGTGGCGGGTCGTCAATAGTATTGATCTGAGTGAATCTCCCGTCTTCTACGAGCTAAAGTACCTGGATGAGTCCGAATTCGATCATTGGGACGAAGAGTCGATCCCTACGCTTCAGGGCAGAAAACGACGTGAATATGACGTGTTCTATGCGTTGAAACGCGGTAGTATTCCGAATGGCTGTCGCCGGATGTCGGCAGGCAACCTGTTTGACTGATCACCAATCCACAGCACCGCGACGCTGCGAGCGAGGCGACCTGTGACACACAGCAGATGATTCATTCACAGGTGCACCGGGCGGACACTGCCATCCTGTTAAAGAAGAGGTAACTGAATTTGAATCAGCGATCTCCACGTTGCGGACAGCGACGTATCGCGATGAAAAGGGTCGCAACGTTGCCACAATCGACTACTCAGACAGACACCTGGTCTCCCAATCAAACCGACGTATTCAGCAACCCGCCAACGGGACCTGGCAGCCAATTTGTTAATCCTTTGGCCTTTAAACCATGATCGAACAACCGTTCATCTTCATTGCAGGGCATCACCGGAGCGGAACATCCCTGTTGTGTGCAATCATCCGTGACCATCCATTAGTTAGTGGCTTGTCGAACACGGGAGTACCTGAAGACGAGGGACAACATCTCCAGACGGTGTTTAAGCCCGCTCAAGCATATGGTGGCCCTGGAAAGTACATTTTCGACAAGGACTCGCACATGGATGAAAATCATGTGCTCGCAAACAGCCAATCCGCAGCAACCATCTTTCATGATTGGTCGCACTTCTATGATCCCGAGTGCCATTACTACGTTGAGAAAAGCCCACCCAACCTGGTCAAAACAAGATTCTTGCAAAAGCTGTTCCCCAACAGCAAGTTTCTCGTAATTTACCGGCACCCTATCGCGGTGGCGTACGCGACCCAAAAGATGCTGGCGAAATGGCGGCACGCTACAAAGAGAAGTGTTCCATCCATCAGATCACTGGTGGAACACTCACTGAGAGGGTACGAGACGTTCATGCAGGACGCGCCGCATCTGCGTAATTTATTCGTTATCAGATACGAGGATTTCATTGCCACCCCTCAAACAACAGCCAACAGGATCTGTGCTTTTTTGGCCCTGGATGAAATTCAGGTAAGACGAGTTATCCACAGCCACATCAATAACACGTACTTTTCAAAGTGGTGGGATGATCGAAGTAAATTCTGGAACAGGATGTACTTCCCTGTTGACAAGAACCTGGAACAAAGAGCCAACAAGATTGGGTATAGCATGAAAAGCCCTGCGAACTTGCTTGATCCTGCTATTTTGGGCGTGCACAGTAATCAACTGAATCCGTTGGGACCATCTTGAGCTGCCGTCCCGGTGTAACTTTTCTATCGGCTCCACCATAGAATACGCCTGCAACGAGGTCGG
>MDTE01046089.1_pt1 | contig 11932 bp, 9 predicted proteins | sample 811231 | NCBI WGS metagenome assembly MDTE01 (sample SAMN05326651, study PRJNA326480) | marine metagenome | isolation source: seawater | place: Indian Ocean: Red Sea | collected 2010
ACATATAAAAATGTAAAAAGCTTTATATGGTGTCAGGAAGAACCAACAAACCAAGGAGCGTGGTACAACCACAGACATAGACTTCAAGAAGTCATCGATAGATTTAATCTTAATGCCGAAATTGGATTAGTTAGTCGCGAAGCTTCGTCCGCTCCAGCTGTAGGTTTAAATAAATTACACATTCAACAACAAGAAGCTCTAGTAACAGAGGCTTTAACTAAAGAGAAATAAAAATGACAACTGAAATTAAATCACCAACATTTCCAGAATCAGTAGCAGATGGAACAATTGCGAATTGGGTAAAAAAAGAAGGCGATCATGTAAAGCAAGATGAAGTAATTGCTGAAATTGAAACTGATAAGGTTGTTCTAGAGGTTGTTGCTCCATTCGATGGCGTTGTTTCAAAAGTTCTTAAACCTGCAGGAGAAACTGTTCTAAGCGCTGAATTAATAGCAGAATTCACAAAAGAAGACATTAATCAGGCATCAGATACTCCAAAGAATGAGATTATCGCTGAGCCTGAAAAAGAAAATGCAGTTGAAATTAACAATGAAGTTAAAGATTCAAGCACAAAGAATGGACCAGCAGTCAAAAAGCTATTAAAAGAAAATGATTTAAATGAAAGTGACATAGAAGGCTCTGGAAAAAATGGAAGGATCACTAAATCAGATATCGTGAATCATTTGGATTTACCTGAAAGTAAAAATAAAGAGAAATCTATAAGTCCACCCGTAAAAGTTGCATCATCTTCTAATGAGAGACTTGAAGAAAGAGTACCTATGTCTAGGCTTCGCTCAACAATAGCTAATAGATTGCTAACTGTAAAGCAGGAAACAGCAATGCTGACAACTTTTAATGAGGTTGATCTAAAGCCGGTTAAAGATCTGCGAGCAAAGTATGGAAACGAATTTGAAGAAGAGCATGGGGTGAAATTAGGTTTTATGGGTTTCTTTGTCCTGGCAGCAGTGCAAGCGTTAAAGAAATTTCCTGTTGTAAATGCCTCCATTGACGGTAGTGATATTGTCTATCACGGGTATCAGGACATTGGAGTTGCAGTTTCAACCGATAGAGGTTTAGTTGTTCCAGTTATTAGAGATGCAGGTAATTTACGAATTGCTGATGTTGAAAAATCGATTTTAGACTACTCGGATAAAGCAAGGCATGGAAAACTGTCTATTGCAGAAATGCAAGGAGGTACATTTACAATTTCTAATGGAGGAGTTTTTGGCTCGCTGTTATCTACTCCTATCCTTAATGCTCCGCAAACTGCGATATTAGGAATGCATACGATCCAAGATCGTCCAGTTGCAATTGATGGAGAAATAGTTATTCGACCAATGATGTATTTAGCCTTAAGTTATGATCATCGTTTACTGGATGGGAAAGAAGCTGTCTCTTTTTTAATAGCTATTAAAGATCAATTAGAATCCCCTGAAAAACTTTTATTAAACTTATAAGGTCTGCTGATGTACGACATTATTGTAATTGGAAGTGGGCCAGCTGGTTATGTTGCAGCAATAAGAGCCTCTCAATTAGGCTTAAAAACTGCGTGCATTGAAAAATCCTCTAAAAATAATAAGCCACAATTAGGAGGTACTTGTCTTAACATAGGCTGCATTCCATCCAAGGCATTATTGGATTCATCACATCGATATGCAGATGCTCTGAATCACTTCTCTGACCATGGAATAAAGGTTTCCAAGCCAAAAATAGATATTTCTCAGATGATGGAAAGAAAAAACAAAATTGTTTCTCAGCTGACTTCAGGAGTCGCTGGGCTTCTTAAAGCAAATAAAGTATCTCAAATTACAGGCAGTGCAAAAATAATTGATTCAAATAATGTTGAAGTTACTAATGAAGATAATATTGAATTGCTAAAAACTAAAAATATTATTATAGCTACAGGATCTATGCCAATAGATATTCCTGTTGCAGAGTTAGACAATAAAAACATTGTGGACAGCACGGGAGCTCTTGAATTTAAAGCAGTGCCTAAGACATTGGGAATAATTGGGGCGGGTATTATTGGATTAGAGCTCGGAAGTGTATGGTCTAGGCTTGGATCAAAGGTAACAATTCTTGAGGCCATGGACGATTTTTTACCTATGGCAGATTCAAAAATTTCTGATGATGTTTTAAAAGAATTTAATAAGCAGGGATTAAACATTAATTTGGGTTGCAAGGTTACTGCCACCAAATCCAATGAAAAAAATGTAACTGTAAATTTTACAAACAATGGAAATCAGTCTGAATTAACTTTTGATAAATTAATTGTTGCTGTCGGTCGTAAACCCTATACAAATAATTTATTAGATGAAAGTTGTGGTCTATCAGTTGATCAAAATGGTTTTATTTCAGTAAACGATTTTTGTGAAACACAAATAAAAAATATTTGGGCGGTGGGCGATGTCGTCAGAGGCCCAATGTTGGCTCATAAAGCTTCTGAGGAAGGCATTATGGTTGCTGAGAGAATTGCAGGTAATCAAGTTGAAATGGAATATGATTTAGTGCCATCTGTAATCTATACACATCCTGAGGTTGCATGGGTAGGAAAAAATGAAAAAGAGCTCAATGATGCAGGAGTCGAATTTAAAACTGGCTCTTTCCCGTTTGCTGCAAGTGGACGAGCCTTGGCTACTGGGGAAAGTACCGGTTTTGTAAAAGTAATAGCTGATAAGAGGACGGATACGATATTGGGAGTTCATGCTTTTGGTCCAGCTGCTGCTGATATTGTTCAGCAAGGAGTAGTTGCAATGGAATTTGGTGCCAGTGCTGAAGATCTCGGCTTAACTATTTTTAGTCATCCAACAGTTTCTGAGGCATTGCATGAGGCTGCACTTGCAGTAAATGAGCAAGCTATACACATAGGAAATAATAAAAAATGAATCTCCATGAGTATCAAGGTAAAGAGCTTTTTGCAAAATTTGGTTTGCCTGTTTCAAGGAATGCAGTTATTACATCTCCAGATGATATTTTGAGTGCTTGTAGGGATATTGGTGGAGATAAATGGGTAGTCAAAGCACAGGCACATGCTGGAGGAAGAGGTAAGGCAGGAGGCGTAAAGTTAGTTGATACGCCTGAAGAAGCAAAAGAATTTGCTAAGCATTGGCTTGGGAATAGACTAGTCACTTATCAGACTGATTCTAATGGGCAGCTAGTTAGCTCCATCTTAGTTGAAGAGTGTACAGATATTGCAAAGGAGCTATATCTTAGCGCTGTCATTGATAGAGGTACTCGGAGAATTGTTTTTATTGGCTCGAGTGAGGGCGGTGTCAACATTGAAGAGGTTGCTGAAAAAACACCAGAGAAAATCATCTATGAACCTATTGATCCTTTAACAGGACCAATGGGTTTTCAAGCAAGAAAAATTTCAAAAGTACTAGGTTTAGATAATGAACAGACAAAACAGTTTTCAAAAATGCTTTCGCAATTAACTAAGTTATTTATTTCTTATGACCTCAGCTTGCTAGAAATAAATCCATTAGTAATAACTCAAGGAGGAAAGCTCCATTGTTTAGATGCAAAAATCAACATCGATTCTAATGCAATATATAGACAGCCAGAAATTCAGGCAATGCACGATCCATCTCAAGAGGATCCCAGAGAGGCTGAAGCTGCTAAAAGTGACTTGAGCTATGTTTCATTAGACGGAAATATAGGTTGTATGGTAAATGGTGCCGGATTAGCAATGGGAACAATGGATACCATTAAATATTTCGGTGGTTCACCAGCAAATTTCCTTGATGTTGGTGGAACTGCTACTCAGGAAAGAGTCTCAAAAGCTTTTAAATTAATACTAGCTGATCCTGAAGTGAAAGTAGTTTTAGTGAATATTTTTGGAGGTATAGTTAGATGTGATTTGATTGCTGAAGGTATCTTGGCAGCAATTGAAGAGGTTGGAGTTTCCATTCCAGTGGTTGTAAGACTGGAGGGAAATAATGCAGATATTGGTAGTGACATTCTTGCTAAATCTGATGCTGCAATTGAGAGCTTAAATAATCTTGAGGAAGCTTCAAAAAAAGCAGTGGAGCTTAGTAAATGAGCATATTGGTTGGTAAAGAAACACGTCTTTTAGTTCAAGGTTTCACTGGCTCTCAAGCAACTTTGCATTCTGAGCAGTCTATCGAATATGGAACCAACATTGTTGGAGGTGTTACTCCAGGAAAGGGAGGGCAGAAACATTTAGATATACCGGTTTTTAATTCTGTTCATGAGGCTGTTGAGGAAGTAGAACCTAATGCATCAATTATTTTTGTTCCAGCACAATTCTGCAAAGATTCAATATTAGAAGCTGCTGATGCAGGAATAAAATTAATTATTTGTATCACTGAAGGTGTTCCAACTTTAGATATGTTGATTGTTAAAAAGAAAATTGATGAGCTAGGTGTAACCTTAATAGGACCAAATTGTCCGGGAATAATAACTCCTGGTGAGGCAAAGTTAGGTATTATGCCTGGCAGCATTCATATGAAAGGTTCAGTTGGCATCATTTCCAGATCTGGTACTCTAACTTACGAAGCTGTTAAACAAACTTCAGATTTAGGCTTGGGTCAAAGCACATGTATTGGTATAGGGGGAGATCCAATTCCAGGCACTTCTTTTATTGATGTATTAAAAATGTTGGAGGCTGATGATCAAACTAAAGCTATAGTTATGGTAGGCGAAATTGGAGGTACAGCCGAAGAAGAAGCTGCAGAATACATAAAAGATAATGTTTCTAAACCTGTTATTTCATATATAGCTGGTCAAACAGCACCGGCTGGAAAGAGGATGGGCCATGCTGGGGCAATTATTGCTGGCGGCAAAGGGACAGCTGCTGACAAAATTAAAAAGTTAGAGGAATGTGGTGTGCATATTGCAGAAAATTTGCTTCAAATTGGAACTAAAACTAAGAAAGTTCTCGGATAGGGCTATTAATAAACTTATTAGCAATATAATTTAGTCTTGGAATTATCATGCTTGCAAATACTGTTAATCCGGCAATCATACCTATCCAAATACCTGAAGGGCCCATTGGATTTCCAAATATTCCATAATAAGTTAAAAAATATCCTCCAGGTAGGGCAATAAACCAATAAGTTAAGATTATCATTAGCATAGGACCAAAAGTATCTTTGTAACCTCTTAGGCTGCCTAATGCTCCCATTTGCATTCCATCTGGAATCTGAAAAATTGCTCCAAAAAGCAAAAGATTAATTGCAATTGAAATGACAGCAACATCAGAGGAATAAATTGTGACAAGGCTTTCCCTAAATATTAAGATAACTGCCATATTTATTATTGCTCCACTTAAACAAATTAAAATAGCAACATGAGAAGCATATTTAGCTTTTTCAAATTCAACTTCTCCAACTAAATTTCCTATTCTTGTAGCAGCTGCCAGACCAAAAGATAATGGCAAAATGAATAAAACACTCACTATATTAATCGCTACCGTATGACCACTAATGACTGTTGATCCTAGTGACCCAAGTATTAAAGCAGCGCCAGAAAACATGCTTAATTCTACAAAGACCCCAAATCCAATTGGCATTCCGAGTTTAAGGGCTTCTTTGGTAGTTTCAGAATTAGGAGGTGAGAAACTTGAAAAAATTTTTGTTGGCGTATATTCCTTCTTTTTGAGAATAACGAGCACCAAGACAATGACTCCAATAACTATATTGATAGATGTTGCAATTCCACAGCCAATTCCACCCATTGGAGGGATTCCAAAATAACCGTATACAAAAATAATATCGAGTGGAATATTAAGAAGCATTCCAATGAAAGCAACCCAAAAAACAGGAAGAGTTAGGCCCATACCTTCGCTGTAACATCGAAGGCAGGTAAAAACCATATTGGCAATAAAACCATATGACATAGCTTTTAAATAGCCATCTGAAATTAGCGCAATATTTTCATCAATATCAAAAAAGGGGATAAAAAAGCTCAAATTTCTGTAGAGAATAAATCCAATAAGACCAAGAGCTATACTGACCCAAAGAATTTCTCTAACTTTTTGTCCAATTTCTTCGTATTTTTTTGCTCCAAACAGCTGAGCTACTATTGGAGTGACAGCAAATAGACATCCGCCGAGTAAAAAATAAAAGGGCATTGAAAGAGCGTTGCCAATTGCTAATCCAGATAAATCTAAAGCACTTGCTCTTCCAGCAACAATGGTATCGGTTACTCCCATTCCCATGTAAGAGATTTGTGAACCATAGATTGGAACACCTATCTTAAGCAATTGTTTTAATTCTTTTAATAAATTTTTCAAAAAATAAGCCCAGAAATTTCTCGGTACTTTATCATACAAGGACCAAATTAAAATCGGAGATAAAAAATTAGAAAAGATAGTCGCCCATATTGGTTAAAAAAAATTGCCTCTAAATTGAATGTAAGATATGTCAATAGATTCGTTCGACCTCAATTTAAAAATCTAGGAAACGGGCCCGTTTTTTTTAAGCCAAGATATATCAAGCTTTTTGGTTCAAATATTTCTGTTGGTAATTTTCCTACATTTATTTCTGCTCCAGATGACTATATACAAATAACTAGCTGGGACACTGGTGATTGGAATGGAGAGGTCGAAATTGGGAATTACGTTTTAATCTCTCCTGGTGTAAGAATTATGGCTGCTGATAGAGTTGTAATTGGGGACTCCTGTATGTTTGGGCATGGAGCGTGCATAACTGATGCCGACTGGCATGGAATTTATGATAGAACAAAAGTTGTCGGAGATCCAAAGCCAGTAATTCTTAAAGAAAATGTTTGGATTGGAGAAGATGCAATGATATGCAAGGGAGTAACAATTGGTAAAAACAGTATTGTTGGAGCCAGATCGGTAGTTACAAAAGATATTCCTCAAAATACGATATATGCAGGTAACCCGGCAATATTTATTAGAGATTTAGATGAAGACGAATTTATAACCCGCAAGGATTTTTTTAATAATCCAGTTAAGCTTGCAAAAGATTTTGACTTACTTGATCGCTATACACTTGGTCAAAATTCATTATTTGGCTGGATAAAAAGTATTATATTTAGGGATAAATCCCATTGATAAACATAGCAGCTGATATACAAATTCCTGAAATTGAAGCTAGATTAGATGATCTACTGGATGCCGAGTACTCATTAAAGTTTTTTGATTCAAGCACTGTATCAGCTTTTGATCTTAAAAATATTGATGCTTTGTTGGTTCGCTCAACACTCTCCGTAAATCAAGAGCTTTGTGAGGGTACAGGAATTAGTTTTATTGCCTCTGCAACTGCTGGAGTAAATCATTTAGATAGAGATTTTTTAGAAAGGGAGGATATTGCTTGGTCATATGCTCCTGGTTGTAATGCTTACAGTGTTATTCATTATGTATTAGCGGCAATAGGAGAGTTGATTCAAGATAAACTATTCCAAGAAAAGAAGAGCATTGGCATACTTGGTTATGGCAATATCGGAAAAAGATTATATAAAATTCTCAAAGCCTTAAACTTTGATGTTTATGCATGCGATCCATTTATTTCAAAACCTGAGTTAGTTGATCTTGACAGCTTGCTTGAATGTGATCTCGTGACAATACATGTGCCTCTCACTTTCCATGATTCCTACCCAACAATTAATTTAGTAAATGAATCTCAAATAAAAAAATTAACTAATAAAGTTATCATTAACACTTCTAGAGGTGAAGTTGTATCGGAAGATTTAGTTATGCAAGCAAAAGACTTAATTTATATCTGCGATGTTTGGATCAATGAGCCTTCACCATCTAGAGAACTAATACAAAAATCATACATCTCAACACCACATATTGCTGGTTACAGTATCGAAGGAAAACTAAATGGTGCTAAGTCAATTGCTGAGAGCTGCGCAAAACAATTTCAATGCTTGAAAGCTAAAACAAATGAAACCGAGAAACTGCCTGATTGGCCTTATGATATCAATCAAATTATTAAAGATGTTCGTGATACATCATTTCCAATGGCGCTCTTCAATAGTGAGCTAGATCTCAAATCTATTTCAGCTTCATTAAAGGCTCTTTCTATAAGAGAAATAGAGACAGGATTTAGATCCCTTAGAGAAAATCATCCACCAAGGCACGACTTCAATTCATTTTCGTTTAAAAATATTACTCATTTGGATAAAAAATTAGATACTGAATTTTTTTATGAGCTAGGAAGAGCAGGATATTTCTAAATCTTTTGCCCATGCCGGCGACTTTTCTGCATAGTGCTCATACTCATCTAACTCATCAAAGGGATTTGTAATGACTTCAATTAACTTCTCAATTACAGTGAAATCTGATTCCTCAGCTGCCTCAATTGCTTCTTGAGCCATATAGTTTCTAAGTATAAATTTTGGATTATTTTCATTGAGCAACTTTATTTTCTTTTCATAAGAAGTAACCTCAATTTCCTGACGTTTTTGATAGGATTTAATCCATGCCCTAGCAACATCTGAGTTAAGTTCAGCAGTATGATTTTTGACAATCGCTGTCGCAAGATTTCTAAATGTATTTGTGTAGTCTAGTTTTTCAGATTCCATAATATCCAATAAACTTTGAATTAAATGAGCATCATCACTTTTAGACTTCCTCAAGCCAAGTTTTTTTCTATACAACTTTGAAAGACAATCTTGGAAAGTAGATTCATAAGTTTTTAGAATCTCACCCTGGCATTCCTCAGAAATCAAAGAAGATAAGGCATGGCCAAGAGCTGAACAATTCCATAAACCAATATATGGCTGATTCTTAAATGCATATCTTCCTTGATGGTCTGAATGATTGCATATATAAGTAGGTAGATAATCTTCCATAAATCCAAAAGGACCATAATCAAAAGTTTCTCCTAAAATACTCATGTTATCAGTATTCATAACACCATGATTAAAACCACAAGCTTGCCATTGCGCAATTAAGCTTGCTGTTTGATCAACAACTGACTTAAAGAAATCTTCGTAAACATTTTTAGTTTTAGAGAAATAATTAGAATAATTATTAATACAAAAGTCAGCTAAAGTTCTCACATGCTCTGGTTTATTGTTGTAATGAAAATATTCAAAATTACCAAATCGAATATGAGTTTTAGAGGTTCTTGCAAGCATTGCAGCTGTTTCACTTTTTTCTCTTATAACTATTTCGTCACTTCCAATAATCATCAATGCTCTTGAAGTTGGGATCGACAGAGCATGCATTGCCTCTCCGCATAAATATTCTCTTATCACAGAACGCAAAACAGCTCTTCCATCCCCAAATCTAGAGTAAGGAGTTTTACCTGCTCCTTTTAAATGAATATCAATTACTCCTTCAGAAGAATCTGTCTGTCCAAGCAATAATCCTCGTCCGTCACCTAATTGTTCAACATATTGCCCAAATTGATGGCCTGAATAAACCATAGATAATGGTTTTAAGAATTTGATTTTAAATGAGCCATTAAAGATTTCTAAGAGTTTCTGTGTTTCAACATCTTGAAATCCCAATTCTTTTTTTAACTGAACATTTTGGGTAACCAGTAAAGGATTTTCAAATCCCTGCCACATTTGACGAGTATGAAATTCATTAGGAAGCTCTGCATAAGCATGAGGCTTTATTGGGATCATTCAGCCTTTTGCAATTTGTATTAAATTACCAACATGATCATCTCTTGAATGATCTACTCCTAAATGCTCAACTTCATTCCACATCGCAGCACTGCATATTGGACTTAAATTATCTTTTAGGGCATTAGCTACCTCTTCACCAGTTCCACAGAAACCGAGAGTTTCTACCATTTCGTCAGTAACAAGAGAAAACATTTCCTCCCATTTTCCCTTAACAGAAAGTTTATGAAGAGCTTCATTAATATCCTCCCACCCATGAAACTCCAATGCTGGTCTATATGTTCTGGTTGAGGCATAAAAACTAATTCTTGCAGCAACGTTTCTTTTTGCTGTTTGGAGATCTTCTTCTGATTCACCTGTAGCAATAAAACCACCCCAGAGTAATTCACATTCTTTAGGATCTCTTCCTGATTTTTTCGCTCCCTCAATTACTGCAGGTAAAATAATGTCATTAATGTACTTTGGTGAGCACATGGGGTGCAGCAGTAATCCGTCAGCAACTTCTCCAGCAACTCTTGCCATACCAGGCCCAAGTCCAGAAACATAAATTGGAGGCACCTCAAAATCCATTGGTGGTGGAGTAAACATAGGTGTCATGAGAGTATGAGTATAATGTTCGCCTTGAAAATCTAGTTTTTCTCCCGTTTTCCATGTATTCCAAATTGCTTTAACGGCTAAAATGTATTCACGCATTCTAGGTGCAGGAGGGGACCAAGGAACGCTGAATCTTCTTTCATTATGCCCTTTTACTTGAGTTCCCAAACCAAGTTGAAAGCGACCATCACCAAAAGATTGCAGGTCCCAGCCCATATTTGCAACTGTCATAGGACTTCTAGGGAAAGCAATCGCCAATCCAGTTCTAACTATCATTTTTTTTGAATGTTCTAAACCAAGTAAAACTGGAAGAAAAGGCTCATTGTTAAGCTCACCTGAAACCAAAGCATCATATCCGAGTGATTCAGCATGCTTGACGATTTCAACTGTATTTTTCGAGAGACCAGGTATATATGTTTCAATTCTCATATTATTTTATGTTAAGTTTTGAGTTTGCATAATTTTGAGCCCATTGATAATTAGGCTTTCCAGAGGGAGCTCTTTCAATTATTTCAGAAAAGACAATTTCTTTTGGCATTTTGTAGCTAGCAATATACTTAGAGGCACTTTCTTTTAAATCATCAAGAAATAGATCATTCTCATCTCTTCTTTGAACCACAGCAACTACTTTTTGTCCCCATTTTTCATCTTTCACTCCCACAACCAAACAGTCAAAAACATTTGGATGTGCCTTTAGTGCCATCTCGACTTCTTCTGGAAATATTTTTTCACCTCCTGAATTAATTGAAACACTTCCTCTGCCAAGAAGAGTCATCTGACCATCTTCTTCATATTTTGCCATATCTCCAGGTATTGAATACCTCTCACCATTGACCTCAATAAAAGTTTTTTTAGATTTCTCCTCATCTTTATAATAGGCTATTGGAACATGACCTTTTCTTGCTAGATAACCAATAGTATCTGTGTCATCTGGTTGAATTATTTCTAGTGTATCGAGATTTAAAATTTCACTAAAATTTGGTTTAGTGAATTTGGGTCCACCACCAGAATCTTTTAATTTTCCGTCTTTAGTATGAATATTTACACCCGTGGCTCCGGTCTCAGATGAACCTACTGCATCAATTAAAAATAAGTTGGGTAGATATTCCAAAATGGTATCTTTAATAGAGGGGCTGAAGACAGAGGCTGTACTTGAGAAAACAAACAATGATGAAAGATCTAAGCCTTTTTTTAATGCGCCAGGAAGGGCATCACAAAGTGGGCGTCCCATTGCATCTCCCATGATGGTAAGATTCATTACTTTCTCTTTTGCAACAATTTCCCAAATATAATCTGCGTCAAATGAAGCTTGGTCATTAATTACTAATTTCCAACCTGAAAAGAATGAATTAAAAGACTGCCATTGAGCTCCTCCATGCATAAAAGGGGCTAATGCCAGAGCTACGGTTTGATCTTGTAAGCATTTATCTGCGAATGCTTCAGGTGTCGGGTATCTTTCACCAGTTACAGCGTCAATTCCTCCACCAAGAGTCATTAAAACGTCCTCCATGCGCCACACCACTCCTTTTGGCATTCCTGTGGTTCCACCCGTATAGAGTATGTATTGGTCATCACCGGATCGTTCGACCATCAATCTCGATTCGCTTTCATTTGCAATCAAGCCTTCGAAATCTAGGTTATTTTCGACAATATCGCTACCATCAGTTCCATCATTTATACAGACAAAGTCTTTCAATAATGGCAAATCATTCTTGATGTTATTGAGTTTTGTAGAAAATTGTTTCTGATAAAAAATAGCTTCTATATC
>MDTE01131829.1_pt1 | contig 11932 bp, 11 predicted proteins | sample 811231 | NCBI WGS metagenome assembly MDTE01 (sample SAMN05326651, study PRJNA326480) | marine metagenome | isolation source: seawater | place: Indian Ocean: Red Sea | collected 2010
CAGAACTGTCGCCCTCCACCAATACTAAATCGGAAGATCCTTTTAGATCCTTCAAATGTGCGGATGCCTCATTTATCGATTGGGTAGCGACTACACCAATATCATTTGGAAGAACACTCGCATAGTTAGACACGGCATTATCAATAGCAATAGAAGGGGTAACAATCTTGACAATACTCGTGTTCAAACCGCTCTTCATAGAAAGGTTTGCTATAGAGGAACACGTCGCAGTTTTGCCTTGGGCAGACATTTCGGAAGTAACGTAAAAAAGACTCATATGCTGTAATCCCAAAACAAATCCACGGACGGTGAGTAGATTTTTCTACGCAGACACTTTTTCCCTGCTATCGCCTTATACCACGGCGGCGGCGGCGCAACCTACGCAGACTCCTCTGACGGTCCAGACGGTCTTGTTCTCCTTTGGACCTGAAAAACCGGCGATTTCGTAATTCCCTAAGGATTCCGGAACGCTGCATCTGGGTCTGAAAACGCTTCAGTAATGTTTCAGCGTCTTCACCTTCCCGTACCGTTACATATGCCAATACTTGTTCTCCAATTTGATCATACTAAGAAGCAACATTAAACTATTGCTACAAGATCAAAGATTATACCATAATAAACGTTATTCTCCCCAATCGTTTGAATACTTTAACTATGGCAGTGTAATGTACAACATATACAATATCACTCGACATTTTATTTGATAAGTACGGTAGAGGCGAAAAATCCCCTTAGCCCCTTATTCGAAGGAGTTCATATGGCTGGTCCACTAAACGAGTTCACTCAGGTCACAAAGTTTGCCGTGGAAACTTTTGGTGAACCCGGTAGGCGAACATTCCGTATTAATGTGGATAGCGGAAGCAGCAATGCAAAAATTTGGCTTGAAAAAGAACAGCTATCGGAACTATCCCTCGCGATGATTCAGATGGATGAAGACACTAAATTATCCGACAAAAATTCAGGCCTACCCCCTGAAGGCATTGAAGCAAAAGGGTTGACCAGTCTCGATTTTAAAGCAACGAGGCTAGCTTTCGGTCATAACCCGGAAACAAATTTATTTATAATTGACGCCCATGACCCAGAAGACCAGAGCGAGGAGCCAACTGTTCGTATCTGGATTTCAAGGGAAATCATGAGTGAATTCGCAAAGAATGGATTAGAAATCGTTTCCTCTGGCAGGCCCATATGCCAGCTCTGTAATACCCCTATTGATACTAGCGGGCATTATTGTGAACGAAGGAATGGACATTCCACCCATGTGGATACATTACTATGAAACAAACCCAGGCTAGACCATAGAAAGATGTTTTGGTTTGAATAACAAGCAGGATAAAGACCCTCGAGATCAATTTCCAAAACCTGACTCCGATTTCCTTAATATATCTCCCGCCCAAGCTGGCACATTTTTACAAAAGGGGGACGTTTTGGGAGGGCATAATATGCCATGGGGGTCTAATTACACTTTTATGTTGTGGCTTTCCACTAGTAAAGACCAATCAACCTGTATCAGGGCCATATATAAGCCAAGAGATGGGGAGAAGCCACTTTACGATTTTCCAAGAGGAACACTATATAGAAGGGAGTACGCAGCCTACCTATTGAGTCTCGAGCTAGGCTGGCCTGATATCCCGGTAACAGTGATAAGAGAAGGCCCCTACGGAATAGGCACGATGCAACTCTACATAGACAATGACCCTCGAATAACCTATTTCGACATGCGAGAACACCTAAAGGAAAAATTATTTAAATTAGCCGTATTCGATCTGCTCACAAATAATGCTGACAGAAAGGCTAGCCACTGCATTTTGGACGACAAGGATACGATATGGTCAATTGATCACGGATTGACCTTTCACAGCGACTTTAAATTACGCACTGTAATGCTCGAGTATTGCAATGTAGTGATAAATAAAGAATTATTGAAAGATTTAAGCCAACTCAGATATAAACTAACTTCCAGGAGAGTTAACAATCTACTTTCGCCCCTCATTTCGAAAGAAGAAATAACCTCTCTTGAGCATAGATTAGACCATATGCTTAACGACCCAAAATTACCTATACTAGACCCTTACCAAAATGTACCATGGCCTTTAGCATAGATTAGTATTTGTATCCTGATTAAGTTAAGGAATACTGGAATGTGTCAAACAAATCTTGCTCGTCTCCTATAAGAGCCATAGAATAATAGAGTTTCCCATAATCAGACAGCATAATCATTAATAGCTCTTGGAGGGTTGGCCGAGCGGACGAAGGCACCAGTCTTGAAAACTGGCATATCCTAACGGATATCGTGGGTTCGAATCCCACACCCTCCGCCATTTTCGATTTTTACGGAGTCAAAGCATGAAACTTCACGAATACCAGTCAAAGAAAATATTAGCTTCTTACGGAATATCCGTACCAGAAAGCAGGCTAGCAAATACGCCCAGCCAGGCTGCAACAGCGGGTTTCGACCTGGGCGGGCCCATCGTGGTAAAAGCACAGGTTCACGCTGGAGGTCGCGGTAAAGCTGGAGGAGTAAAAGTAGTCAACACTCCCGGAGCTGCAGAAACTGTTGCAAACTCTCTACTTGGCAAACATCTAGTTACACAACAAACTGGGGAAAAAGGGGTACTAGTTGAAAAAATTTTGATTGAAGAAGTTATCGATATTGTCGAAGAATTTTACTTGAGTATCGTTGTGGATGGCTCCACAAAGGGACCCGTACTTATAGCAAGCAAAGCAGGAGGTATGGACATCGAGACGGTAGCAAAAGATACCCCTGATGAAATTCTGAAAATAGCAATTGACCCCATCTCAGGGTTACAACCGTTTCAAGGTCGTAAAATAGGATACTCGCTTGGGCTCGAAAATGGCCAGATTCGGGAATTTTCTTCCTTAGTCCAAAATCTATATAAAGCGTTCACAAACACGGACGCATCTCTTATAGAAATCAACCCTCTAGTGACCCGCTCTGACGGTTCGATTTTGGCTGCCGACGCCAAAATCGAAGTAGACGATGATGCAATTTTCAGGCACCCTGAAATTCGGGAATTAGAAGATCAGGCACAGCAAGACCCTCTTGAGATAGAGGCACGGGAGTTTGACATCAATTATGTCAAACTAGATGGAACCATAGGTTGCATTGTAAATGGCGCAGGCCTTGCAATGGCCACGATGGATGTAATCAGCAGCGCCGGTGCAAAACCAGCAAATTTTCTTGATATCGGCGGTGGAGCGGACGAAGAAAAAGTCGCAAAGGCTTTGGGAATAGTTTTATCTGATCAAGCAGTTAAAGCGGTTTTGGTCAACCTCTTCGGAGGCATACTACGATGTGACATCGCTGCGAGGGGTTTTATTTTGGCTTCTGAAAGAGCCAAACATATTCCGCCAATGGTAGTTCGAATGCTAGGAACAAATTCAGAACAAGGGAGAGATATCTTGTCAAAATCAGATCTTGACATACAACTCGTGGGCACTTTGGATGAAGCGGCAGAATCCATAGGCCGCATTTCATAATTTATATTTTAAGATCCATTTAATTAACTAAGAGGAATTGCATGAGCATACTTGTCAGCAAAAACACAAGACTTTTGGTCCAGGGAATTACCGGTAAAGAGGGCAGCTACCATGCGCAACGTTCTTCGGAATACGGTGCAAATCTGGTAGCGGGAGTAACTCCAGGCAAGGGGGGTCAACTATTCACCGAATCAGTGCCTATCTTCAATACAGTACATGAAGCAGTCGATAAAACCGGCGCCGATGCCTCTTTGATTTTCGTACCCCCTCCCTTTGCGGCTGACGCGATCATTGAAGCCGTTGATGCGGGAATTAAAGTTATCGCTTGTATAACGGAAGGAATCCCGGTTCAAGATAGCATTATGGTAATGAGATATATAAAGGACAAAGACGTAACCCTCGTAGGCCCAAATTGCCCTGGCATTATATCCCCAGGAGAACACTTCAAAATGGGCATCATGCCGGGGCATATTCATATGCCTGGTCGCACGGGAGTCGTATCTCGCAGTGGCACGCTTACATATGAGGCCGTTGGACAGCTTACTGATCTGAGTCTGGGACAATCCACTTGTGTTGGCATTGGAGGAGACCCAGTTTCAGGAGTTAATTTCATTGACATTTTACAAAGATTCCAAGCTGACCCCGACACTGACAATGTCGTTATGATTGGAGAAATAGGTGGAACTAAAGAACAAGAAGCCGCCGAATACATAAAAAGCAACTTTAAAAAACCAATTGCCGCATTAATAGTGGGAGAAAGTGCCCCACCCGGAAAACGAATGGGGCACGCAGGGGCGATAATTACAGGTGATGCGGGTAAAGCTGATCAGAAAGTTGCTGCATTAGCTTCCGCCGGAGTTTCAATCATCCCCGGTCCAAGCCAAATAGGCAACACCTTGTTAGAGCTAACAAAGTAACCTTGATTAGCTCCTGATGCTTTAGCTTCGACCTACTTAAAAGCATACATGCGTTCTATTATATACCTTACTTTTTAGAACATTTGTGTTTACTAATGCCTGTTTCTATGCTAATATTGAGCCATGTCGATCCTATTTCTTATGGGATGACTCCAAATCAATCTCCCGAATACAACAAGGAAAATTCACATGGACCGTAAAGAAAAAGCAAAATCACTTGAATTAGCTATTGATCAAATCGAAAAGCATTTTGGGAAAGGGACTGTGATGAAACTAGGGGAGGGGCGGGATGTAAAAGTAGACGCCGTATCCACAGGATCACCATCCCTCGATACAGCCCTTGGTGTAGGGGGCATACCCAAGGGCCGAGTCACTGAAATATATGGAGCTGAATCCTCTGGCAAATCCACATTGACTTATCATGTCATGTCTTCAGCACAACGTAACGGTGGAGTAGCCGCCTACATAGACGCTGAACATGCCCTAGATCCTGGATATGCAGCCAGATGTGGAGTCGACATAGAAAACCTGCTTGTATCTCAACCAGATACCGCAGAACAAGCTTTGGAAATCTGCGAATACCTTGTCCGCAGTAGCGCGGTCGACATAGTGGTTATTGATAGTGTAGCTGCCATGGTACCAAAAGCTGAACTTGAAGGAGATATGGGCGACACACATGTGGGATTGCAAGCCCGTTTAATGTCTCAAGCCCTCAGGAAACTAACCTCATCTATAAGCAAGTCTAATACCGCAGTCATCTTCATCAACCAAATTCGAGAAAAAGTGGGTGTATTTTGGGGAAGTCCTGAAACGACCCCTGGGGGCCGCGCATTGAAATTCTATAGCTCTGTGAGAATAGACCTTCGTCGAATCGAATCACTAAAACAAGGAACAGACATGATCGGTAACAGAGTCCGTGCCAGGGTTGTCAAAAATAAGGTCGCAGCTCCTTTCAAAACAGCAGAGTTCGATATTATGTTTAATGAGGGAATTAGTCGTGAGGGAGATCTACTGGATTTAGCAGTAGAGCACAGCATTATAAAGAAGAGTGGAGCTTTTTATTCTTTTGGTGAAATTCAAATTGGGAGAGGTAGGGAAAACTCAAAAAACTTTTTAAAAGAGAATCCAGTTCTAACAGATGAGATAAACGGATTAGTCCTCACCATTACAAACCCAGAACCGTTGGATGATGTTATTACTCCAACAAATGAATCCGTGAGCGGCAACTCATTATAAAATAACCCACATTCAGTAAACATTTATTTGTATGGTTAAACCTGACCCTGAAGCCCTAAGTGAGAGAGCCTCACAAAAGTCTCGTACTTTGATTAATTACAGATTGAGAAGCGAATATGAATTGAGAACACGCCTTGCTGAACACTTTGAAGAAGAAACTATTGATATAGCGATATCTCAAATGTACAGCGAAGGGTTACTAGACGACACAAGATTCACAAATTGGTTTGTTGAAACAAAAACACATTCCCGGCCCATAAGTTCTAGAATGATTCAACGGCAACTCATTCGGATTGGCATCAAACCTGATTTAGCCAAATCTGCCACATCTGGTGTTAATGATAATGAAAATGCTTTGCAAGTAGCTATAAAACGGTCACGCGCAACCGCACATCTACCCAAAAACGAGTTTCAGCGAAAAATGAGTCAACACCTAGCTCGTAGAGGGTTCTCTTTTGAAGCCACTTCTAATGCTATCAAAAAAAGTTGGGCCCTAATATCTGAATAAGACAAGCTTATACCCATCAGTCTTTCTTGTCCCATTAGAAGACATTTACCGTGCATACAACAACAAGCCAATATATCATTAAGACATTATTTGGTATTTTATAGTTCGAGATCTTTATACAGCCTGAAAAATACCATTAAGGGAAACAAAAGGTGACGGCAGAAACTACAATCAATGTGGCACTGATTCTTATTTTTCTCGGTCTATCTGGATTTTTCTCAAGCTCAGAAGCGGCCTTTTTGTCCATCCAGAAAACTCGCCTAACTCACCTTGTAAACACTAATGTTCCTGGGGCTCAGAAAGTTGCAGACATGATCTCCAACACCGACAGATTACTGTCTACGATATTATTAGGTAACAATCTTGTAAATGTTGCATTCACCGCCATAATTACCACACTCTGTGTATCCTTGTTAGGGGAAGGAGTACTCTCAATAATAGCCGCCACACTTGTTGGAACTTTGTTGCTACTGGTTCTCGGAGAAATTATACCCAAGAGCATAGCAGTAAAAAGTGCCGAAAGAATATCTCTAATTTACGCTAGGCCTTTAAAAACAGTGGAACTCTGCCTTTTCCCAATAGTTCTATCCTTACAATGGCTATCGAATAAAACACAGTCTGTTTTTGGCCCCAATAACCCCACAGAGGAAACGGTAACCGAAGGCGAAATACTATCAATGATAGACATAGGAGAAGCTGAGGGTACTGTTGAGCCCAATGAAGCCGAAATGCTTGAAAATGTATTTAGATTTGGGGATAGTCAAACGAGAGAAGTGATGACCCCTAGAACTGAAATAATTTCAATAGAACGCACAGCCACATTACAGGAGTTTTTGGAAATATATTCTACCAATTCACATACTCGATTCCCCGTGTATAGAGAATCAAGAGAAAACATTATTGGCATTATTTCCGTAAAAGATGTACTACGGGTCTTGTCCACCCGAGGAATTAACTCCGGAGATTCTGTGGCTGACATAGTTAGAGATGCCCATTTCGTACCAGAGACTGTACCTGTAGCCAATCTCTTTGAAGAACTACGAAAGGCTGGACACCAAATGGCCATCTGCCTTGACGAATACGGCGGAATAGCAGGTTTGGTCACGGTCAAAAGACTGACAGAGGTTGTAGTAGGCCCAGTTGGTGAAGAAGGAGAAACTCCGGAGGAAGAATACGCTAACATCAGACCTAATGTTTACCAAATTGACGGCGGTATGAGTATAGATGAAGTAAACAGCGAACTAGAATTAGATCTACCTTATGGAGAATACGAAACTATTGCCGGGTTTGTGCTATCACATATTGGAGAGATTCCAAAAATAGGAAACGAATTTGATTACTCAAACTTATCTTTCCGCATAATGGAAATGGATAGACTACGAATAAACTCCATACTTATAACAAAAAAACTGACTCCTATACACAACAACTTCCAACGTGATGAAGAGAGTTCTGAAAAACATTAGCCCTTGAATTTAGCTAATATGTAGGCATATTCAAAGAGCGAGGCTGAAGATAACCAACATTGGCGACCGACGTTATTACGAAACTGCAAAAAGATGTTCAAAATACTATCGAACAATTAGACCTTAACGAAACCATGATCACCGTCGCTGTTTCTGGAGGGCCAGATTCGCTTTGCATGTTACACGCCCTTCACTCAATTTCTAAAAATACTGGAATTAGTTTATGGGGGGCACATCTCGATCATAAAATAAGAGGAAGAGAATCAAAGAAAGATGCTGAGTTCGTAAAAACCACCTTCGAAAGTATTGGCATTCCATACTCCATGCACAGTTTGGACATACCAAAAATATCCAAAAAGGAAGGTAATTCCCTAGAATTAACGGCTAGAATACACCGACATTTATTTCTATCCGATGTTGCCCAGGCAAACAATTCTTCAACTACAGCCTTAGGGCACAATGCCGGCGATCAAGCAGAAACTATCCTTATGCATCTCATAAGAGGTACTGGACTTAAGGGGCTTGTCGGAATGCAGCAATTATCAGACAGAACAATATCAGGTATTAAGATGGAATTATTTAGGCCTCTGCTTTTTACCTCTAGAAAAGATATAGTTGATTACTGCTATGAAGCACATTTAACCCCAAGAACGGACGCAACAAACCTATCTATGAAACACTCTCGAAACGGCGTGCGAGAAAATCTAATTCCTGCCCTTAAGATTCATAATCCTAGAATCGAATCTTCTCTATTGCGCCTTTCAAAATCAGCCTCTCGAGACATAAGGTTTATTGACGATTATACTGAGACTGCGTACTTAGAAGCCACTAATATAGCGGACGGAGTGGTATCAATCCGCAAAGATGCACTGAAAAACATGCCAGAGGCAATAAAGCACCGAGTCTTTAAAAAGGCAGCATCTCTACTGTTACGCGGGAATTTAGAGTTGACCATGGCTCACATTGACTCAATCGCAATTTTGGCGGATGGGCAATCAGGCAATTCCATAAATTTACCTGGTGGAACAACCGTTACAAATAGTTACTCGGAGGTTATATTTCATCGATCCAATCATGACGCTAACCCTCTTCCAAAAATTCCAGATATAACTAAATTGAGCATACCAGGAAGTGCAGATATTCCAGGTTGGAAAATAAAAACATATGTTAAATTAGTTCCTGACACAAAAACAATTTTAAATACTGACAATCATTCAGCTTGGTTACCATATGATCCTTTAGTGGAAAGCATTACTATACGGACTAGGAAGCCTGGGGACCGATTTCAACCAAAAGGTATGGCTGAGGGAAAAAAACTTCAAGATTTTATGGTTGATGCGAAAATACCCCGGGACGAAAGAGACGGAATACCGATTGTAGAAATCAACCACCTAAATACAACAAAAATCATCTGGGTTGTTGGCTGGCGATTATCCGAGTGGGCAAATGTAAAATCCGGTCAGATGGGAGTATTTATCAAGTTCTCGAAAACCAATAACATCGGGTAAGGCAACAAATTGCAGTAACCTAGATTATGCGGACAAGGCGCGGCCCATCCAATTTACCAGGAATTCTGCCTCTCTTCGCAACTGCCTTATCTTCTATTTCTCTGATATCGGCCGTGAAGTCATTTGGGGAAGCGCCAGATATATAACTACCTACCAAGTAACCATTAACCGGGGAATCCAAATCTTGAAATTCCTTAATTCGGGTAGGATTAAGACCACCACTTATATATATTTCGACATGTTTAAAATTCATCTGGTCCATTCGAGCCCGGAGTTCGCCTACCATCGTGGGAGTAACCCCCCCTCTTTCACTTGGGGTATCAATCCTAATCCCCCTTAGCTTATCCCTCAACGCTTGCGATACTTTAAGAGCCTCCTCTCCTTCATCTCCAAAAGTGCCCACCAATACAATTCGTTGTATTTCCATACCCAAATGCCTATCAAAAGCTTGTGCAGCAACTACAGTATCACCAAAAATAAGCGGGAGGCTATGTGGCATATTCCCGAATGGGTTACGTCCTGACTGCCTAGAACCTAACAGTGTCGAAGCCGAAGAACAACCGCCGAGTACAGAAGCATAATCAAGAATATGAGCTACATTAGGGTGGATATGCCGTGCGCCGTATCCTATTACTGTTTTATCACCTGCTGCTTTTACACACTCACGAGCAGCTGTAGCCCACCCGGAAGAAGAAGACAAAATACCACATATACTAGTTTCATAAATTGCAAACGAAGCATAGTTTGCAATTATCCTCAACACTGGCTCACCAGGCATTATCTCATCACCTTCCTCAAGACCCCACACTTCTGCCTCATTATCAAGCAATTCAACCCCTGAATCAGATTCCTGTTTTGGCAAAACATTCTGCAGCAAAGATTTAACTTCTTCCATACCACAAAGAATCCCTTCCCTTGCTGGCACAAAATCAACCAACACTTTGGGGTTCAGAGATTCTAGACGCATCACTTCTTTAGTCCAATGAAGATATGCGTCAGCAGGGTCTCCTCTTATAATGGATGGCCTTATATCAAATTGATGAGTCGTCATACCTATACCCTTTCCTTACGCGTCCTATCTTGGATTAAAAAGTATTTTTAATCTCTCGTTTAAGCTGAGATTGTACGCATTAATTCACGCCCAATATAATAGTCATATTCTACATTCACTAGTATGTGGTCGCAATTTACTCTACTTGAGCTTCTCTCTAAACCGAGTCGCGATAATTGCGTCCCTTGCATTCGCCAAACCGCCAAACCTAAGCCGAAGAAGACCTTTCAGATCTTCCCATGCTGTTTTGAAAATTTTTACTCTAGAATCAGGATCATCAATCCATAAAACTGGAATCTCTAATATTTCAACCCCATTTTTCTCGGCCAATATCAACAATTCTGTGTCAAAAAACCACCCGGTATCCTTTACTACAGGAACGATAGAATCCACTACACGTCTAGTAAGCACCTTGAAACCACATTGAGCATCTTTGAATGACACCAAAAAAAGAAGCCGAAACAAGAAACTGTATGACCAAGACGTTATCGTTCTAATAAAGGTTCTCCTTTCGACCCTCGACTCCTTTAGCAATCTTGACCCAATCACGATGTCATGACCGCCTTGGAGTACAGAGTCAACTGCTTTGGGAAGCACGTTTATGTCAGTGGACAGATCAACATCCATATAAGCAAGTAATTGAGCTTCACTATCAATCCAAGTTTTCTTTAAAGCCCTGCCTCTACCAGCGATCGACAAAGTCGTGACACTCACTTGTGAAAATTTATCAGCTAATTTTTGAGCAATTGTAGCTGTTTCATCTTGAGATCCATTATCAGCAATGACAATTTGCCATTTATATTTACCCATATGTTGTTCACAAAAAAATACCAACTTTTCTACGCAACTCGGCAGAGCAACTTCCTCGTTCAAAACTGGAATAACTATGTCGATCGTAACTAAATTAACCATATGGATTTAATAGCCCCATTAAAGAGCAAGAAAAACAATCCTCAGTGATTGAAATGTCTCATACCCGTAAACAACATAGTGATACCGTGGCTATCAGCTGATTCTATGACTTCGGGGTCCCGTATTGAGCCCCCTGGCTGTATGATAGCAGTGATCCCACCATCAACAGCTAGTTCTATATTGTCTGCAAATGGCATGAATGCATCTGAGGCAAGAGCAGATCCAGAGGATTTATCGCCAGCTATCCTCAAAGCTAAGTGGATACTAACAAGCCGATTGGGCTGACCTGCACCCATACCAACCATAGAATTACCCTTAGCGAGCACAATTGTATTTGATTTAATATGAGGCAAACACTTCCATGCAAATTCCATGTTAGCTTGCTCTGATAAACTAGGTTTCCTATTTGTAACAACTTTCCAAGTATCAGCCGACTTACCAACTTCATCGACAGTTTGAACCAAGGCTCCTCCCGATATAGTTTTTACGCTCAGTTTGGACATGTTCCCAACTTTAGGCTCAATTTTAAGTAGCCTTGTCCTTTTACGTTTCTTTAAAATTGCCAGTGCTTCACTGGTGAATCCTGGAGCCACCACAATATCAAACAATATGCCCTTCATCGCATTAGCAGTTGCCGGAGTAACATTTCGATTAAAACCGACAATCCCACCATATGCTGAAACTGTATCTCCTTGGAATGCCTTTTTAAACGCCAATTGTTGGTTATCATCGATCGCGATCCCGCACGGATTAGTATGCTTAACTATCACACAGGCATTTTCTTCAAAGGCATTAACGGATGTCCATGCTGAATCAGCATCAAGATAGTTTGTGTA
>MDTE01015733.1_pt1 | contig 11929 bp, 13 predicted proteins | sample 811231 | NCBI WGS metagenome assembly MDTE01 (sample SAMN05326651, study PRJNA326480) | marine metagenome | isolation source: seawater | place: Indian Ocean: Red Sea | collected 2010
GTAGGACAGGTGGGTGAGTGGTTGAAACCAGCTGGTTGCTAACTAGCCTTACGAGTAACATCGTAACGAGGGTTCGAATCCCTCCCTGTCCGCCACAAAAATGAAAAACGATATATCCATAGGTAAAACATTAGCTAGTTCATTTCAGTATTTATTTTCTAATTTTAGTAAGAGATTAAAAGATGGTTTTCCTGCAGTAATTTTTATTACGATTGCATTTAATATTCTTAACTATTTAATGAGTAATAAAATCGCAACAAATTTTACGGTCTTTTTCTTTTTTTTATTTGTAATGATTATCACAAGTGCAATTGGAATATGTGTTCATGAGGAAATTTTAAATAAAAAAAAAATTTCCTTTCTAAGAGAATTTTTATCAACAAGAAGTTTAAGATATTTTTTTAATTTTTTAGCGTTAACTTTAATTGCTTTATCACCACTATTAATTCATTTTGTAATGAGAAAAGTACTAACAATCGAAAATGAAAACACTTCTGTAATTTTAATATTTTGGATTTTTACAACGATTTTATCTTTAAAATTAATCTTTATATTACCCAAGCTAACACTGGGTATGAATTTTAAATATAATGCGAAAGAACTCAACATGATTGGATCGAAGTTATTTTTGCTTTTTGTTATTGTGACAGTAGTTTTTTTGGTACCTTCTATGATTTATTTAACATTACAGCTTTCATTTATGACAAGTTACAAGGATATCTATCAAGCTGCAAAACCTTTATTTGATGTAGGTTCTTTTTATATATCTTATTTTAATTATCTGACTGTTTTTGCTGTAATTTCTTATGCTTTTAAAGATTATTTTTCAAAATAACATTTTTTCTATATCATTTGATACAGTCTTTTTATTTATAACATATTTATAAACCTGAATATTTTCAATCACACGCTGAACATAATTTCTTGTTTCTGTAAAAGGTATTAATTCTATCCAGTCAATTGGATCAATTTCACCCTTTCTCGGATCTCCAAATCTTTTGACCCATCTTCTAACTCGATGCGGTCCAGCGTTGTAACCTGCAAATGCCATATAGATAGCGCCATTAAATTCTTCATTTAAACCCGATATGTAGTAACAACCTAGTTGTAAATTAAAAAACTCGTCTTCAATTAGTCTACTTCTACTATATCTAAGTCCAGCCTGTTTGCTAACTAACCTTCCAGTTGCTGGCATTATTTGCATTAACCCTTTTGCGCCTACCCAACTGTTAGCGTCGCGATCAAATTCACTTTCCTGACGAATTAAAGACAAAATAATTTCTTGTGGAAGAACGACTCTTTTAGATACTACTTTAGGAGTTTCAATTATCGGATAATTTAATTCTAAAAGATTTTTATTTTGGTACGATGTTTGTTTTGCAATTTGAATTGCAAAATCAAGCCTTCCCACTTGTTGAGATAATTTTCCAGCCAAAACCTGTTCTTTAATTGATCGTTCTTCAGAACCAAGGTGTCTAAGTATATCTTTACTTTTTAAAGACATATCAAGCTCATCTAAAAGGATAACTGCTTTTGCAAGATCAGTTTTTAAAAGTTTTTTGTAATCCTCTTCTGAAAATGTGTAATTGTTTTTAATTTTAAAATCATTTTTATTTATTTTTGCTGATGCTAATTGTCCGTAAAATGTTGTATTAAAAACTGAGGATTTTTTGTACCAATCTTTTGAATTTTTGTCCTTTCCTAACTGTTCATACGCTTTAGCAACCCAATAAGCAGCTCTAGATTTACTAATTGGATAATTTACACCGTCATACATAGTTTTAAAGTGTTGAACTGCTGCATCAGGTTTATTTAAAAATCTTAATGCTAACCATCCAGCGTGCCACTCAGCCTCTGCTAAATTTCCGCTATCTAAAACCCCGTGATTAATTAGTAGTCCGTAAGCTTCTTCAAATCTTTTTTTGTTAATTCGGCTTCTTGCAATAATAAATTTTTCTTTAAACCAAAGATCTGGTTTTACTAATAACTTAGGATCTTGTGGTAAATTATTAATTATTTCTAGTGCACTATCATATCTACCACGTTTACGTCTCCATTTTGCTCTATCAAATTGTAAACCGATATCATTTTTAAATTGAGGAGGCACTTTTGCAATAGCACTGTCGACTCCATAAGATCTTGTCATGAGAGCAAATCTTGCAAAATAAAGTTCTCTATATCCAGATGGAAGGTATCTTAACGTTCTTCTTAATTCATAAAAATCCTGTTCCCAAGCCAAGTATTTTGCTCGATCAATATAATCTTCTTTTGTTAAAAGATTTCTGAATTTTTTATTTAAATATCTGTGTTCTATACTACTAAGGTTAGCTGTTTTAAACCCTTCTGCTATTAAATCATGAGCTTTTTTTGTATTACCTTTGGTTAAAAAAGCTTCACCTAGTTTAATTTTGCCATAACCACTTAAAGGTTCTTTTTTTTCAAAAAAATTAATCACTTCCTTTGTCTTAACGTTTTTAAAATTAATCTTATGCTCAGCTAAATATCTTAACCTATTTATTCTAGGCCATTCAGGATTTTTATCTATAAACCTTTTATAATCTTGAAAGGTTAAATTATTTGATGCCTCCTTTAAATACATCCACATAACTAAATTTTTTAAAAGCTTTGATCTTGATTTTCTGACTTCTTTTATTGCCGAATTCCATCTTTTTCTTTTTACAAGATTGAAAGTTTTTTGAGCGATAACAAAGTCTTTTGACGAAAGTATACTTGATTGTTTTTTTAAAATACCAAGATCTAAAGGTTTTTTTAATGGAATAATTTCATTTGAAACTGAAAAATTTTCATTGTTTTCTAAAACTTTAGTTATCTTTGTTTCTTTTTTAACTTTTTTTATTGGTGAGACTTTTTTTATTTCGACAGGCTTTTTTGGTGTTAAAATTTCTGGTATCGCTTTTCGAGTAGGTTTTTTGATTTTTGCTGTAGTATTTTTTTTATACTCAAAAGGTTTTGGCTCAGGCTTTATTAATCTTGCATATGAGTAATTTGAGATTAAAAAAGTGAATATAAGACAACCTAATAATTGTAGTAAAGTTTTCCCTTTAATCATTGACTAATTCTATATATAAATATTTAAATTTTACTAACTATGTTTAAAGGATCTATAACAGCTTTAGTGAGCCCATTTAAAGGCAATAATTTAGATTTAGAAGCTTTTGAGAAGTTTATCAATTTCCAAATTATAAATGGAACCAACGGAATTGTGCCATGTGGTACAACAGGTGAGTCGCCAACACTTAGTCATGATGAACACAAATTATTAATAGAAACTGCAGTCAAAGTTGCAAATGGTAAAATTCCAGTAATAGCAGGTACTGGTTCAAATTCTACAGAGGAGGCAGTAGAGATGACTAAATTCGCAGAAGAAGCTAAGGCTGATGCGGCATTAGTAGTTACTCCTTATTACAATAAACCAACACAAGAAGGTTTGTATCAACATTATAAAAAAATTAATGATAACTGTGGTATTCCAATAATTATTTATAATATTCCAGGAAGATCAGTTGTTGATATGAGTGTTGATACGATGGCACGTTTATTCGAATTAAAAAATATCATTGGAGTTAAAGACGCAACCGGAGATTTAAATAGAGTTACACAACAAAAAAACAAAATGGGAAAAGAGTTTTTAATGCTTTCTGGTAATGATGAAAACACTTTTGAATTTAATAAACTAGGTGGAGTTGGTTGCATCTCTGTATCTGCAAACGTTGCTCCAAAAACTTGTTCTAATTTCCATAGCTTATGTAATTCTAAAAAATTTGATGAAGCAAAATCTATTTTTGAAAAATTACTTCCTTTACACGATGTTATGTTTGTAGAAAGTAATCCAGTTCCTGCAAAATATAGTTTGAGTTTAATGGGTATGATGTCAGAAGATGTAAGATTACCTCTTGTTACTGCTGAGAAAATTTCTAAAGAAAAAATTAAAGCAGTTTTAAATAGTCTATCATTAATATAATGAATAAAAAAAAAACAACGAGCAATATTGTTGCTCAAAATCGAAAAGCAAGTTTTAATTATTTTTTTGAAGATACTCTCGAGGCTGGAATTGAACTTTTAGGATCTGAGGTTAAGTCACTAAGAGCTGGAAAGGGAAGTATAGCTGATTCTTATGCATTAGATAGTGAAGGCGAAATCTATCTTCATAATACTTTTATTCCTGAGTATAAGCAAAGTAGTTATAACAATCATGATCCAAAAAGATTAAGAAAATTATTACTTAAAAAAAAAGAAATTAATAAACTAATTGGAAAAATTAATAGGGATGGTTTTTCTGTTATCCCAACACGCGTATATTTTAATTCTAAAGGTATGGCCAAAGTAAATATTGCGATTGGAAAAGGAAAGAAACTTCATGATAAAAGGCAAACAAAAAAACAAAGAGATTGGAATAGAGAAAAATCTCGAATTTTTCGACGATCAAGTTAATGAAAATTATTGCACTTGGTTCAAATATACCTTTTAAAAGTATGCTTCCAATTGAAATTCTTGAGACTACCTACAAAATTATGAAAAATTATAACATTAATATTATTAAGAAATCTCATATTTATCAGTCTGAAGCGTATCCAAACAAATCGGATCCTCTTTTTTATAATTCTGCATTATCTATCGAGACAAAATTAACTCCATATGAATTGTTAGAAAATATTCTCAAAATTGAAAAATTATTTGGTAGAGAGAGGAAAGAAAAAAATAGTCCCAGAACTTTAGATATAGATATAATTAGTCTAGATAATGTAATATTAAATGAAAAAAATTTAAAAATCCCACATCCAGCCCTGCATCTAAGGCCATTCGTCATTTTACCAATTAGAGATATTAATATAAATTGGAAACATCCAGTTTTTTTAAAATCCATAGGTCAAATTATTGATAAATTTGAACCCAATGAATTAAATAAAGTTAAAAAAATAAAATAAATTGATATAATCAATATATGTCTGATGATTTGCAATTAATTGAAAAAATAAAATCGTATAATTCTTATGTAGATGAAAAAATAATTAAAAATGCCTACAAGTATGCCTCCGAGGCACATAAATCGCAAAAAAGATATTCTGGAGATCCTTACATTAGCCACCCATTAGCTGTTGCAAATATTCTAGCAGAGTTAAAGTTAGATGGACCCACAATAACAACTGCGCTTTTACATGATACTATTGAAGATACTGAAGCCACCTTCAATGAAGTAAAAAAAAAATTTGGAAATGAAATAGCTGAATTAGTTGATGGTGTTACAAAAATTTCTAAATTGGAGTCTGAAAAAAAGAATCTAACAGCTGGAGATAATTTTAGAAAACTTATTTTAGCAACATCTAAAGATATCAGAGTTTTGTTAGTAAAATTGGCTGACAGACTTCATAATATGAGAACAATAAATTCCATAGCGAGCAAAGAAAAAAAAGAAAGAATAGCACGTGAGACTATGGAGATATATGCACCATTAGCAGAAAGAATGGGTATGCATAAAGTACGCGATGAATTAGAAGATAAATCTTTTGCTGTTTTAAATGATGAGGCACGATCATTAATCACTAATAGAGTTCAGGAAATAGCACCAAGTAGATTAAAAATTTTCAAGGAAGTAATGCAAGAAATAAAGAGTATATTAATTGATAGTGGGATTGATGCTGAGGTTGTAGGTCGAGAAAAAACACCTTTTTCAATTTGGAGAAAAGTAAATGAAAAAAGAGTTTCCTTGGAACAAATTACAGATTTAATTGGTTTTAGAATTATCGCAAAAAATATTATGGATTGTTATAAATCTTTAGGAGTGTTCCATAGAAAATGGAGTGCAGTACCAGGAAGGTTTAAGGATTATATTTCAACACCTAAATCGAACAAATATCAATCTATACACACAACTATCATTGGCCCAAAAAAACAAAGGGTTGAAATTCAAATTCGTACTTCAGAAATGAATGATTATGCAGAGCGGGGGGTCGCCGCACATTGGCTTTATAAAAAAAATGAAAATATCGATAAAAAAAATAGTTATGAGTATTCATGGCTTAGTGATCTAGTTGAATTATTAGAGTCAGGTGAAAATCCAGAGCATTATTACGAGTATACAAAATTACAGTTATATTCTGATCAGGTTTTTTGTTTTACACCAAATGGTGCTGTTATTAGATTGCCTAAAAAAGCTACACCTGTAGATTTTGCATACGCAGTGCATACAGATTTAGGTGATACATGTACAGGCTGTAAAATTAACGGCAAACACTCTCCACTTCAAACTGAATTAAGAAACGGAGATCATGTAGAGATATTAAGCTCAACAAAAAAATCTCCGTCTTATCACTGGTTATCATATGCGAAAACTGGTAAAGCAAGAAGTGCGATACGAAGATACTGGCATGATAAATTACCAGTCCATAACGAAAGTAGAATACATAAATCTAGTATTTGGGTTTTACTTAGTCATAAAGCTGGTACACTTGGTGAAGTTTGTACATTAATAGGAAAACATAAATGTAATATTTTTAATGTTGAATTAGTAGATAAAAAGGAGGATTATTTAAGCTTTATCTTTGATGTAGAAATTAAAAATTTAAAAGATTTTACTAATTTGATTTCTGAATTAAAAGTACGATCTATCAATTTTAAAATTATAAGACATAGAAAATCAAATTAATGCTAACTGAAGAAGAAACTATAAAAATACTAAAAAAAACAAATTCTTTAATAGAAGGTCATTTTATTCTTTCATCTGGTTTAAGAAGTGAAAAATATCTACAGTGTGCACAACTAATGATGTATCCAGATCTAGCAGAAAAAGTATGCCAATCGTTAGCTTCAAAAATTAATAATGAAAAAATAGATTTTGAACTGGTAGCCTCTCCGGCAATTGGGGGCTTGTTAGTTGGTTATCAAGTTTCAAAAATCTTAAAAGTTCCAAATATTTTTGTAGAGAGGGTCAATAATATGTTTACTTTAAGAAGAGGTTTTGAGTGTAAAAATAAAAAAATATTAATTGTTGAAGATGTTATTACCACAGGAAAATCTAGCTTAGAATGTGCTAAATGCTTAGAGGATCTGGGAGCAAAAATAGCTGGATATGCATGTATAGTAGATCGATCTAATGAAAGTTCTCAAATCAAAAAAATTATATCTCAAATTAGCTTTAACATTCCGGTATATTCTGAGAAAAATTTACCTAAACATTTAAAAGATATCCATGCAATTAAACCAGGGAGTAGAAAAAACTAGAGATATGAGAAGTAAACTTGGAGTAAATATTGACCATGTTGCAACTTTAAGAAATGCAAGGGGTGAAAATCATCCAGTTTTATTAAAAGCCGCTAAAGAAGTTATTAAATACGGTGCAGACTCTATAACAATCCACGTGAGAGAGGATCAAAGACACGTTAAAAAAAAAGATGCGTTTATACTGAAAAAAAATATTAACAAACCCATTAATTTAGAAATGGCCCCAACTATTAATATGACTAATTTTGCGATTAAATTATTACCAAAGTATGTGTGTATTGTACCAGAAAAAAGACAAGAAGTAACAACTGAGGGTGGTTTAAAGCTTTCACAAAAAAACTTAAAAAAAATAATTAATAAACTCCAATATTATAAAATCGAAGTTTCTTTATTTATTAATCCAAATATCAAAGATGTTATAAGCTCTTACAAATTAGGTGCTGATGCCGTTGAGATACATACTGGTTCGTTTGCAAAAGCTATTAAAAATAAAAATAAAAAAAAAATTACTAATGAATTTAAAAAGATTAAAAATTGCAAACTTGAATGTGACAAAACTAAAATGAAATTTAATCTCGGACATGGTTTAGATTATAATGCTACTAAATATTTAAAAAAAATTAAAAATATAAATGAATATAATGTGGGACATTTTATAATTGGTGAGAGTTTATTTGAGGGTTTTTCAAAAATTGTAAAGAAATTTAAAAGAATAATAAATTAAATGTCAGTTATTGGTTTAGGTGTTGATATTGTAAATATAAAAAGAATTGAAAAGATATTACTTAGTAACAAGAAAAAATTTTTATCAAAAATTCTTCATTCAAAAGAAAAAAATATTAAAAGATTTTCGGCAGACTCTATTGCGAAAAAATTTGCTGCTAAAGAGGCATTTGCAAAAGCTATCGGTACTGGAATTGGAAAAACAATAAATTTTAATGAAATCTATATTGATCATAATAAGAACGGGGCTCCTAAAATTAAATTAGAGAAAAATGTTGAAAAACGTATTTTAGTAAAATTAAAGTTAAAAAAAATCAATTTTTTTTTATCAATAAGTGATGATTATCCTTTCGCATTAGCTACAGTTATTATATCGAATTAACTTATCAATGAAAAAAAAAATATTAGAAAACTTAAAAACTTTATTTATAGCTGCTGTTTTAGCTGTAATTATTAGATCATTGATAATACAGCCATTTTATATTCCTTCCTCATCCATGGAAAATACCCTTTTAATAGGAGATAGATTATTTGTAACAAAATACTCCTATGGTTACAGTCGACATTCGTTTCCTTTTAGTCCAAAAATAATGAAAAGTAGATTATTCTATAAAGAGCCTAAAAGAGGTGATGTGATTGTATTTAAAACTCCTTCTGATAATCGAACGGACTATATTAAAAGATTGATAGGTATAGGTGGAGATGAAATTCAGTTTATTAATGGCGACTTATACATTAACAAAAAAAAAATAACAAAAAAATTTATTAGGAAAGACTACGTTTTTTGTGGTAGTGAGAATATCCAAGTAAATATATACAGGGAAAAAATAAATAAAAATAAAGAATATGAAATTGCCTATTTTAAAAAAAATTCGTTAAGCGATACAGACCCATACATTGTTCCGAAAAAACATTTTTTCTTTTTAGGAGATAACAGAGACTGCTCCAAAGATAGTAGATTTTTAATGAGCGTTGGTTATGTAAAAAGAGAAAATTTAGTTGGAAAAGCGAGATTTTTATTTTTTTCAAATGACAGCAGTATAGGTAATTTTTTCACAGTTTGGAAATGGAATAGATCTATAAGATTTAACCGAATTTTAAAAAAAATTATTTAATGAAAAGTAATGAAATTAATCAATTAGAAAAAGTTCTTGGAATAAAATTCTCAAATAAAATTTTACTTGAACAGGCATTTACACATAAAAGCAAATCAATCAATATAAGTCTTAATAATGAAAGATTGGAGTTTTTGGGTGATAGAGTTTTAGGATTAGTAATAGCCAGTTACTTAAATGATACTTACCCAAAAGACACAGAGGGAAATTTAGATAAAAAATTAGCTTCGCTGGTAAAAAAAGAAACATGCTCAAAAGTTATATCTGAATTAAAAATTGATCGATTTTTACATTTAAGCAAAGCTCAAAAGCAAAATAATATAGGAAAAAGAAAAATTTTGGGTGATTTATGTGAATCAATCATTGGCGCAGTTTTTATGGATAAGGGGTTTGAACATACAAAAAAATTTATTTTGAAATTATGGAAGGATAAGCTGAAAAGAACGGAAAATGTTATTATTGACCCTAAGACAAAACTACAAGAGTATTCACTTAAATTGTTTAAAAAATTACCGGATTATAAATATATTTCTAATTCTGGCCCATCTCATAGGCCAAAGTTTAAAGTGTCTGTATCAATTGAAAAATCAAAAAGTTTTATTTCATACGGAAGTTCAAAAAAAAACGCAGAAACAAATGCTGCGAAAAAACTACTGGATCATCTAAAAATAAAATAATGAAAACCTCTTTTATTGCCTTATCAGGGCCAACAAATTCAGGAAAATCTACTTTATTAAACTGTTTAGCAAACAAGAAGGTATCTATAGTTTCAAAAAAAATACAAACAACAAATTTTAATATAGAATTTTCAATTAATTATAAAAATACTCAGATGATTTTTATAGACACTCCTGGTTTTTATAAAGATAATATAAATGATAATTATTTGAGAGAAGCATTACAAGGACTAGAAAGAGCTGATATTGTGATGTTTATTTTAGATTTAAACAATAAATTTAGGCATATAGATAAAATAAAAAAAAATTTAAATAAATTTAAAAAAAAAATATTAGTATTTAATAAAATTGACAAATTAAATAATGATAAAATTTTATCGAAAATAAAGGAAATAGATTTTTTAAATAGTTTTGATGAAATTTTTTATATTTCTGCATTAAAAAAAACAAATACTGATAAAATACTTAAATATATTGAAAAAAATACAACACAAACAACAAAAAAAATATCAAATAAAATAAGTAAGGAAAAATTTTTCTCTGAAATTACTCGCGAGTCACTGCTAAATTATGTTCATAAAGAAATTCCTTATAAATGTTTAATAATAACAAATGATATAAAAACTGGCAAGTTTGTTACTATTAACCAAACTATTATTGTTAGGACTAACGCTCATAAAAAAATTATATTAGGAAAGAATGGAAAAATGATTAAAAATATTGGAATAAATTCAAGATTACAATTGGAAAATATTATGAAAAAAAAAGTCAATCTTTTTATAAAAATTAAAATTGCTAAACAAAATAAATAAATGCGATGGAGTGATACAGCTTACTTAATTTCCATAATTAACAATAAAGAGAATTCATCATTAATAAAAATTTTTTCAGAGTATCACGGTTGTTATACTGGTTTATTGTTTGGAAGTTCTTCAAAAAAAAAGAAACCAGATTTGCAATTGGGTAATAAAATAAAGGTACACTATAATTCAAAAAATGAGGATAGAATGGGTTATTTTTCTATAGAATTAATAGAAAACAATTCGATAAAATTTTTCAATAACAATATAAAATTAAACCTTTTACTAACATCTATCGATTTAATTTCAAAAATTATGCCAGAGCGACAAACTTATGATGGCACATTTAAGGATTATAATAATTTTATAGAAAAACTAGAATCTGATAGTCTCAAGCCCTATCTTTTATGGGAGTTTAATTTTTTAAAAAAAATGGGGTATAGTGTTGATTTAGATGATTTAGGGTTAAGTGGTAAAATAAAAGATCTTTTATCTGGGCAAAATGTAGATTTTTTATTTGATGATTTAAAAATAATTTTTAATTTAAACACACAAATAATTACTGATGGATTAGTCGATACAATTAATATATCTAATTTTAAAAACAGATTAAAGATTCTTAAATATTTAAATGAGTAGTAATATTATCAAAGGCGAAATTCAACAGCAATTTGCTAAAAAATATCTTGCTTATGCATTATCTACAATCACGCAAAGAGCATTACCTGATGTACGAGATGGTTTAAAACCTGTTCATAGAAGGTTGTTATATGCAATGTATTTACTTAACCTCAGTCCAAAATCACAATTTAAAAAATCTGCTAGAATAGTAGGCGACGTAATCGGAAAGTTTCATCCACATGGAGACCAATCAGTTTATGATGCGTTAGTTAAACTAGCGCAGAATTTTTCTACTAGATATACATTGATTGAAGGTCAAGGTAATTTTGGAAATATAGATGGCGATAATGCAGCCGCGATGCGTTACACTGAAACCAAGTTAACCAAGATTTCTGAATTCATTTTAAATGGTATCGAAGAGGATACTGTTAAATTTAAAAAAACATATGATGGTGAGCTTGATGAGCCAGTGATTTTACCCTCACAGTTTCCAAATATTTTAGCTAATGGATCTTCGGGTATTGCAGTTGGTATGGCAACTTCAATTCCTCCACATAATGCAAATGAGGTGTGTGAGGCCCTTATGTATTTGAATAATAATCCAGGATGTTCCACTAGAGAGTTGTTAAAATATATTAAGGGTCCAGATTTTCCGACGGGAGGCATTTTAAACGACGACAAAAAAGAAATTTTTAAAGCGTATAATACTGGCAGGGGTTTTTTTGAAATTAAATCAAAATATAAAGTAGAGGAC
>MDTE01149713.1_pt1 | contig 11929 bp, 5 predicted proteins | sample 811231 | NCBI WGS metagenome assembly MDTE01 (sample SAMN05326651, study PRJNA326480) | marine metagenome | isolation source: seawater | place: Indian Ocean: Red Sea | collected 2010
AACTTTGGGAGGTTCCTCCCCGGCGGCGGCGTTTTCGCGTGCCTGAAGCTGGTGCTCTTCGGCATCGCTCCGGCGGGGGGCGCGTCCGTTGCGGCGCCCGCTCCAACGCCGGGGGACCCGAACCCGAACGACGACGACGTCGCCGCGATCGCCGCGTTGGCCGCCGCCGAGGCTGCCGTCGCCGCGGCGGAGGCTGCCGCGGCGTCCACCCCGGAAACCACCCCCGCGAAGGACTCCACGCACGCGGTCGTCCCCAAACTCTCCCCCGTGCCCCCGGGGTCGCCGACGACCTCCGCCGCGAAAAAAACCGCAAACGCCGCAGAACCGTCGTCCACGCCCGGCACGCCGCCGCCGCGCTCGGCGTACCCGGCGAAGACGCCCGGTAAAACGCGCGGCGGCGCCGACGACGACGACGAGACCGACCCGCTCACGCCGCGGACGCTGGGCGCCGTCGGAATGTCCGAGGCGGCGTCGCCCCCGCCCAACCCGGCGCTCAATCCGGCCAATCCGCCCAATCCGGCGCTCAGCCCCCGTCGTCCCCTGCCGCGCGAAAACGCCACGCGCGACGAGTACCGCGTCGCCGAGCTGAAGCTCGAGGGCCGACGGGATGCGCTCGCGCAGAGGTACGTCGCGACGGAGGCGGCGGAGGGTCGGACGGTCGACCCGACGGTCATCGCGCCGCCGTCGCCCGCCCCGCCGAGCCGACGGTGGCTCATGAAGACCTCGCCGTCGGCGTCCCCGAGCCGCGGCGGCGGCGTTCGCGGCGTGCCCGCGCTGGATCTCGCGCGTCTGAACGGGAACGCGGAGGACGAGTCGCTGACGGAGAGACGTGCGCGTGGGGACCGCGACGCGGCGTCGGATAAAGCGGCGTCGGACGCCGGCGTCGCCAAAAAGTTTGAGGACGAGCGCGCGGGCGACGCCGAGCTCCGTCGGCGCGTGGAGCGGCTGGACCGCGAGTGCGCGATCCTCGAGGGCAGGTTGGCGTTCAGGGAGGACGAGAAGACGCGGGAGCTGATGGCGATGCGGGAGAAGGAGACGGCGGACGCGGCAAGGCGGGTGAAGAAGTCCATCTGGCACTTTGCCACGTCGCTCAAGCGTCGCGCTCTGTTGGCGTGGGTGCTCGAGCTGGACGAGGCGACGCGACGCAAGCGACTGCTCCGCAAGGCGCTCGCGCGCATGCGAATGCGGACGCTCTCCGACTCGTTCGAAGGGTGGCTCGAGTTCAGGCGCAAGGCTAAAGAGCAGAGGCTCGAGCGTAAGGTTGCGGAGCTGGAGAGGAGAGCCGCCGCCGCGGAAGCAGCCGAGGTCGCGGCGCAGAGGGACCGGGACGACGCGAGGAGGGAGGCCGAGGACAAGGCCGCAGCCCTCGCCGAGGCGGAGGCGCGCGAGGCGGAGGCGCGACACGAGGTCGCGACCATCCGGGGCGAGGATGCCGAGCCGTGGTCGCCGGCGTCGGCGGCCACTGCGACGCCGTTGGGCGCGACCACGCCCGCGTCGCCGTGAGCGGCGATCCAGTCGTGGATCCAGTCGTGGCTCCGTCTCGTCTGTGTTGATCAATACTCGTCTCACCTATCGCGTGCCGCGCGCCCGTCTCAGTGCACGAGCGCGGGGCCCTGTTGCAGCGTTCGTAACCTTTTCGCCAGGTTCAGCGTGCCCGCCGCGAGCTGCGCCACCTGGGTCCTTCTCCTCTCTTCCTCCGCCGTCAGACCAGTCTCCACCCCCTCGACGTCGTCGTCGTCGTCGTCATCGGCGGCGTTGCCGTCGAGAGTCACGGGGTGCAACCCTAGAACCAGTCCCGCCGACACCTTCCTCAACGCCTCCCTGAGCTCCGGCGGGAAGTCGCAAAGGTCCTCATCCGAGCGGTCGCCGTACCTGCCCACGCCGCCCATCGCGGCGATGGTTATTTCATCGTCCAGACCCGGGACCATTGCCGCCGCGCCCAATCTCGCGTTCGCCGTATCATTCATCGTCGTCGTCACCGCCGCCGCCGTCGCCTTCGCCTTCGCCTCATCATCGTACGCCTCCAGTCTGTCCGCCCAACGCACGCCCACGTCGATAGCCGCGCGCTTCGTCGCCGTCGCCGGCTCGGAGGCCGTCGGCTTGCGCTTGTGCGTGCTCGCATTCTTCTGCGCCGTCGCCAGTCCCATCGCGCTCGCGCTCGCGGGCGACGGCGGCGAAGCGAGAGTCGCCTTCGCCTCCGTTGTCTTCTGCACCGTCTTAGGGGTCTTCGGCGTGACGCCGGTAGCGGGCTTCTGCGCGGACTTGGGGGGCCTGCCGCGGGGTCGCTTCTCGACCACGTTCGGGTCCCTCTCAGCAAGGGGCGACTTGAGGCTGGGCTTCACAGCGGGCGCGACGGCCTTCTCGGCCACCTTCGCCGCCCGGACCGCGGACGCGGGCACAAAATTCTCGACGCATCGTTTGCATCCGCGCTTGGCGTAGCGGCACTTCGAGCAACCGGGCTGTGTCGGGAACTTGGCCATCGCCGTCCGTCGCAGTCCGATTCACGCCAGTCGCTTTGCACGTGTGCTTTTTTCCGATGCGAGCGCCCTACGCCTCCGTGTCGGAATCCAAATCAAACCAAAGAGGACTCGCGGTGAAACTTCGGGCACAGTCGCCGAGCGCGCGAGTCGGCGCGGCTTCGCGCGATGCGGGCTTCCTCCTGTTCGAGCGTGCGCGCTCTGTATTGGGCAAAGACGGCGGAAACCCTTATACCGTTCGAAAGTCTGTGGCTCGCAAATTCAAAATTTGGAAGCGGACAGGCAAACTTTGGGACACTTTGACGATTCGCAGACCGTCGGATAGGATCGGATTCGGCAGGTCATCATCGGGAAAAAGCCAAAAATTACGTCGGCTCCACGTCAGTCGCGATGTATGCCCTTGCTTTGGTATTCAAGAATGTACAACTAAGTTGTTCGGGTCACCAGACTCCGACGCGTCCCCACATCTCTCTCTCGCCCTCGCGTTCCCCCTCCCCGCGAGCGGCGATCGGCGCCCGCTTAGAAGTCCCACACGTGGTGCAGGGTGAACTCCGGCGTGGAGATCCCTTGGGGTGAGAGCACCGCCTTCGCGTTCACGTGCCAGCCCTTGAACTCCTCGGTGAAGTGGTAGGACATGCCCGCCTCCAACTCCCTGGCGACAAACCTCGCGGCGATCTTCCCGTCGAGGTTGTGTTGCAGGCGCCGCCTCGCGCCGAGCTCCAGCTCCCACGAGTCGCTCGTCACCCAGTTGTTGTCGGCGTTGATGATGCCGCCCGCGGTGCTCATGTTACCGCCGCTCTTGTGCGCGTTCTCGTTCGCAACGGCCGCCGCATCCCCCACCTTAGCCTCGAAAGCGCTGCCGGTCACGCCGTCCCGATCGATCACCTCGCGGCGCCACGACGCGAGCCACCGGGGCGTCGGGGGCTTCACGTCGCCAAGAAACGACCGACGCGATCGCGAGCTTCGCGCGGACCTTCCGGAACGCGCAGACTCCGCCGGGGAGATCCCGCGTGGGGACTTGCTCCCGCGTCCCCACAGCGCCCTGCGCGGGGACACCCTGCGCGGGGTTCTGCTTCCGGAGCGGTCCGAGTCGGTGTCGTCGTCGCCGGATCCGCCCCGAGGGTCGCCGCTGTACCGCGAGTCCAAGCCGCCGGGGGAGTCCCCGTACCAGTCGCCGTACTTGTCCCAGAGCTCCATGTCGTCCTCATGGAGCCACCTGGAGAGGGTGAAATCGCCGTAGACGTCGTGCGAGTAGTTGAGCTCGCCCTCGAGGGACCTGAGCACGGCGCCGTCGTTGCTCACGGTGTACCTCGCCTCCCACTCGATGCCGTCCTCGGTCTCGCCCTGCATCTCAACCTGCGGGTTCCACTCGGTTCGGTTGTTGATCAGGAACGGGGGGTTGGGGCTGACCACGAGCGTGGGCGCGCCCTTTATCCCGAGAAGGTCGCCGACGTCGAGGGAGAAGCGGGACTTGGACGTGGTGATGGGCTGCAGCGGCTTGAACTCGAACTGCGCCTTGACAGCGTCGCCGAACGACTCGGGCGTCGCGATCTCAACCTTGGCGTTGTGGATGTCCGGGAAGGATCCGCGGAACCGCCCGGGGGCGCCGAAGAATCTGTATCTGACGTCGGTGTGGCTCTTGTACGAGTTGCAGTGCACCTTCTCCTCCACGCTCTCCAGCCTCAGCGCCTCGGAGCCGGTGAAGGAGCGGAGGATGGAGTTGACGATCTGGTTGGCGGGCGGCGCGTCGAGCTTCTGCTGCAGCTCGGCCTTCTCCGAGACGAGGGTGTCGACGGTGCTCTGCAGCCTGCCTATCTCCTGAGCCTGCGCCCGGAGCTGGTTCTGTTCGGTGGAGGGGTGGAGGGGGGGTCGATGGAGGCGTCAGCACGCGGGCGTACACGAACGTCGTTGTATTTTTTTTTGAATCTTTGAGGTGTTAGTTGTGCCTGATCAGGGACGGGGCGCGATCGGAGCGGGTTCGGGGGATCGCGTCGACGCACCTGCAGAAGGGTCACCGTCGCCTTCATCTGATCATCCTTATCGCGCTTGCTGAACATCTCGGCGGTGACTTCACCCAATGCGGGCGGCGCCGGCCTGCTCTGCGTGACAGACCGGCGCAAGTCTCTCAGCCACTCCCACTGCCAACGTGGAGACGGGGATTTTTTCAAAACGCGATCCCTCAACTGGTTTCGAAGATAACGTACAGGTTGTGGGTCTCGTAATTGCAGTATGTGGCCTATTTCCGATTTTTTCGTAGCTCTGTATGGCGCGCAGGCCAGATTTCGCTAATTGGCGAAAAACATGGCTGCTATCCGCTCCGAAACAACACGGCCGCTCCCATCCGCGAAAATCGTGATGACTCGGATGCACGAGGAAAAGTGCGCGGCGCCTGCAGGGTTGGCGCCATTCGAGGGAACGCGCCGCGCCGCGGGGGACGCGAACGCTAGACTAGGACCCGCCACGATCGTGCGAAGGAAGCGCGATACCCTTCAATAAGGCACTCATTCAAGGCGAGACGAAGATGACGTCGCTGTGGACCGCTGGGACGCCGCTCAGGGTCCCGAACACGCCCGCACGTGTTTCGCAGATGCACAGGGCCGACGTCACCGCGTCGCTTGGGTCCAGGAGAGTGTCGGCGCAGGACCGCCGGTCACTTGGACTCAGAACACGCAGACCACTGCCGGAGCGCACTCGACGCGATGGGAGTTGTAAGACGGGAAGGTTCGGACCGGCTCGAGCCAGCCTCGGCGCGGCGCTCGGCGAACATGCGGCGCGCGTCAATCTTGAAAACATACTCGCGCCCAACTTGGCATCGACGATGACTCAGACGCACGCGACCTCGGTGGATGAGCCGCTCGCGAGGATATCCACCGACTTCTCCAACGCCATCGCCGAGGTATCTCTCGGCCATGAGCTCGAGTACCTCGCCGCGCATCCCGCGCACCTCGCCGCCCTCGCAATCAGCTGCGGCGCGGTCTACTACATCGTCACACGGGGCAGGCAGAAGATTCGCAGGCTCAAAGCGGAGTTTCTGTCACACGGCATCGACCTGACAAACGTCGACGACAGGCTGGACACGCTCACGTACCTCAAGAAGATGCAAGATCAGGGCATGCTCCCGCTGGGTCTGGAGGTGTGTGCGATGAAACAGGCGGAGATGGAGGTGCTCTTCATGGGAAACGACGGCATCGCCAAGTGGAAAAAGTACTACGCCGAGCGAGGCATCGACATCGAATCAGCCGGAGACCTGGACCGGGTGCGCAAGTACGTCGAGAACCTGCATCACCTGGAGGGATGTTTACTGGGTATCGACATGGAGGCGCTGTCCAACTGACCGCGCACGATTTTTTCACGATGAGAATTCCGCGAGAACCTGTACAAAGTAGAGCGCAACTGCCTCAGCTTATTAGCGATGTACCTTCGTACCTTCGTAACAATTCTATAACGTAAATACCCGTCATCACAGCGACCTGATCACCCTGTCGAGCTTGGGCATTTGCGCCAGCGCGGTCACCTGCCGTTGTATCTGAAGAATAGTCGACACCACGATCAACATGCTGGTGAAACCGACGGAGATGCCCACGGTCGCCTTCATCCACTGGTCCATCATGGTGCACGCCACCGCCACAATCCCGAGGAGCAGACCCCCAAAGAACCTGCTGCCGCTCTGCAACTCCGACAGGTACCGCACCGTCGCCTCTCCCGGCCTAACATCCGGAATCCTCGCGCCGATCTTGACCATGTACTCGCTCACGTCCTTCGGAGTGTCCTGAAGGTCGAGGTAGCTGAATCCAAACACAATCAGAAAAAACGTCACGTAATACATCGGAGACGCGTTCGAGAACAGAAACTCTGTCGCGGCGCGAATGAAACCCGGCGGATCCAGGATCTTGTTGAGCCACATGAAACCGTCGCACATGAACATCGCCACGAGCACGGGCTGCACGCCGAGCGGGTTCACCTTGAAAGGGATGTGATCGACATCCTTGCGAACCACACGTGGCAGGCCCGGGATGGACGGGCCCTGGAAGTACAGCAGCGGCACTTTGCACGTTCCCGTCTGGACCAGGACGCTGCCCGCGATGAGCGCCAGTCCGGCACCAACGAACGGGAGGATCTGTTCCAGCGACGCCGCGAGTAAGGCTGGCGCGTAGTACTTCGCCGCGTTCCAGTAAGCGCCACACACGGACATGGTGATGAGCACGCTCGAGCCGTTGCCGAGGCCGAAATCGGTCATCTCGTCGGAGAGCCACGCCAGGACGCACGAGCCGAGGACGAACACCGGCACGATCGTCCAGTAGTACCCTAAGGGAGATAACCCTTCCACATAGAACTGCCTCAGCTCGGACGCGGTGAGGAAGCTCTGTATGATGGCCACCACGAACATGAGGTACCGGGTGTACTGCTGGATGGTATGCTGCCCCACCGCATCTTTGGTGAGTTCCTTCATGCTGGGCACGAGCGCCACGATGACCTGCATCGCGATGGATGCCGCGATTATGGGCCCAATGCCGACGTGGAAGAAGGGGATGCCGCTGCCGAGGATGGCCATGTCGCCCCATCCCTTCCCAGTGGACGCTGCGACAGGCACGATGGAGTTGACAAACTGACTGAATACGTTCCCTGCCACCTCCGCGCCGGCCGGGGTGTTGAAGTACTTCATCGGGAACTCCGAGCACAGGCGTATGAGCACGATGTAGGCGAAGGTGTTGATCATGCGCCTTCCCCAGTCGTTCGTGATCTCAATCTGCATCTCCTTGAACGCGTTCTCCTGCTTCTCCAGCTCGCGCGGTGAGGACGAGGGCGGGGGAGGGAGAGGGGGTACCTGATCGGTACTGTCCTCCCCGCTCATCCCCGGGTCGTCCCCGAACTCATCCCCTGACATATTTGCCTCGCTGAACACCCTACGCGACGCGTCATCGAAGGCGGAGCCCCCGGACGCCGCGCATCGGCCGAGCCTGGCGACGCCCCTCCCATCTTTTCGTATGTCACCCGGCCGCGCGGAGAAAACCCTCGCGATGCGCGCCACAGTCGCGCCACCGGTCCGTCTCCCGCGCGGGACGCGGGGGGGACGCGTCGACGCCGACGCGTATACCGATCCCGAACACGACATATCGACTATCCCGATCACCCGATCCGGCTATCGTGCTCACTCGCCTGTGAGCTTTCAAGTGAGATGAAGCCCTCGCTCATCATCATCTCTCCGTCTGCAAAATTATTCCGTCTGCACGCATTTCTCGGCTGGACGACTTTTGTCGCAAGCGCGGGCTCTTACGCGAAGGCTCTTACATACTTTTACAAAACGGACGAAGACAAAGAATCAAAACCACACCGCGTCGTCACCCCCGCCCCCCGTGTCGTACTCGTCGTCGTAGCCGCCGGCGTACCCGAGATCGTTGTCGTTGTGATAGACGTACTCGTCCACCTCCGGCACGTCCCACTCGTCCGCCAGCCTGTAAATCTGCGCTGACCTGGAGGGTAAGTACAGGCACACGCCAGTGCCCTGCCAGTCGCACGGACCGCCCTCGGTCTCGGGTTTGGTCACTTCCGGGTCGATGCGGCCCCAGCCGCCGAACTGTTTGGCGTCGGTGTCCAAGACCAACTCGTAGCGGCCCGCGCGTTCGCTTCCGATCCGGTAGAAAGGGTAGGACTCGTGTGGGTGAAGGTTAGCGACCACGAGGCAGTTGGCTCCCACGTGGAACGCCAGGACGCCGCTGTCGTCCTTGCAGTGATGGACGGTCGGCGTGAACCCGCCGCGGTTGGACGCGAGCAACTTGCAGTCCTCGTCCGATCTCATCAGCGCGCCGTCGAATCGCTCCAGGTCGGCGTAAAAGAGGTCGTCGTTATCCCTCAGCGACCACTGCCTCCTGGCGTGCTGAAACGACTCGCCGTTGCCCTCCCGCGGGAAATCGACCCACTCGGGGTGACCGAACTCGTTCCCCATGAAGTTCAGCCACGCCTCGCCCCCGAGCGTCAGCTGGAGGAGCCTGGCCATCTTGTGCAGCGCGACGCCCCTCTCCACCGCGGGGTGCACGCCCTCCGGCCGCGACTTGCTCATGCACCCGTACATGGCCGCGTCCATGAGCGTGAAGGCGAACGTCTTATCGCCCACCAGGCACTGATCGTGGGATTCGAGGTAGCTCACCGCGGGTTCCGGGTTGCGCCCCGTGACCAGGCCGACGACCCTGGATGGGCTCCAGTTGAAGTCGGGCTCGTGCGCGAGCCGAGCCCAGTGGTCGGGCGGACCCATCGACAGCCTCAGGTCGAACCCCAAACCGCCGTGCCACACCGGACGGCACACGCCCGTCTGCCCGCTCACGTCCTCGGCGATGGTCACCGCGGCGGGCCCGAACTTTGGATCGTCTCGGAGCATCTGGTTGGCGAGCATCAGGTAGACGCAGGCGTCGTTGTCGGCGTGATCGCCGTAAAACTCCGCGTGGCCGCCGATGAAATCCCAATGAATCCCCCTGTGCTTGTACAGCATCGCGGTCACGCCGTCGAACCTGAACCCGTCGAACTTGAATTCTTCGGACCAGTACCGTATGTTGGACAGCAGGAACCGCAGCGTCTCGTACTTGCCAAAGTCGAACATGCGGGTACCCCACAGGCCGTGCCAGCCCATCCAAGGGTCCTCGTGGAAGAGGTGACCGCCGGTCCCGTCGAACTCGTTGAGCCCGTCGATTGCGTTGTCGCTCGCGTGCGCGTGCACTACATCCATGAAGCACTGCATCTCCATGCCGTGGCACTTGTCCACGAGGTACTTGAGGTCCTCCGGACCGCCGCTCCTGTGCGCGGCGGCGAAGAAGTTCGTAACCTGATATCCGAACGAGGCGTAGTAGGCGTGGTCCGCGACGGCCATGAGCTGCACGCAGTTATACCCGAGCTCCTTGACCCGCGGCAGGACCTCGTCGGCGAACTCGCGGTACGTGCCGCACCGCGTCTCCTCGGACGACATCCCGACGTGCGCCTCGTAGATGCGAAGCGACGCGGGCCGGACTCGAGGCTTCTCGTGCCGCCACTCGTGCCGCTCCCCCTCGGGCGGGTCGTGATAGACGCCGTTGTGGTAGCATCGCATCTCGCCGCTCTCCTCGTCGCAGCACTGGACGATGCGCTGGATCCACGCCGGGACGCGGTCGAACTGGCGGCCGTCGTGGGACTCCATGACGACTCGAACCTGGGAGCCGTGCTCGAGCCCCGCGGCGGCGGGGACGTCGAGGGTCCACTTGCCGAACTCGTCGCGCTCGCCCTCAAACTCCCACGCTTTCCACCCGTTGAAGTCGCCCATGAGGGACAGTCGCTTGGCGCCCGGCGCGTATTCCACGTATCGCACGTCCCCCGGCGCGCCGTCGGGCTTGGGATGCAGGCCGTACTCCTTGTACGACTCCGCGAACGCCTGCAGGGTTCCGTGGTTCTTCTCGATCTCCTCGAGCCTGCCCTCGAACCTCTGGTACCTGCCGTAGAGCAGGTGCTCGTAGGGCATCAGGCTGGGTTCGTTGCGACAGAGCGCGAGCCTGCCGTGGATGGGCCTGAGGCGGACCCTGGTGACGTACTCCTCGTCCGTCTCATTCTCCGGGATCATCTCGTCCCAGCTGCCCGACGCATCGTGGGGCGCTTCCGAAGATTCGACGGGCGCGTCCCCCATCGAGGGCCTCGCGGGCCTTGCGGGGTCCGCAGCCACGCGGGCAGCCTCCGCCGCGGCGATGGTCTCGGCGCGAGCCTTGGCCTTGGCCGCGTCGGAGGCGGCCTTCGCGGCCTGCACCTTCAGCTTGGCCTCGAGCGCGGCAGCCTTCGCCAGCTCCTGACGCCTCGCCTCCATTTCCGGAGGTAGCGGAACCGGGGGCGGCGGAGCGACGAGGCCCTCGGGAACCTTCGGATTGTCTGTCGCTTCGCACACGATGCGGCATGCGCGGCGGTTCGCCCGGCGCATCGCGGGCCTCGGCGCGGGCGTTCGCACGGCCACGGAGGCCCGCATGGTCGCCATCCGTGTCGGTTTTTCGCGTTGATAAATTGTGACCCGCAGACCCCTCCCGCGTTCCTCTCAGTCACAAACAGGTGCCAACGTGGAGCCGACGTGAATGCCAGACTGGATTTGCTGTCGTGTCGCTCCCTGAAAAACGACCGCGACAAGGCATTTACCCAGCCAGATGGCTCGATCCTTTTTCCCTTCTCCTTCCCGCCGGAATTTCACGAAAAAAAGTGGGATAAACCGTAAACAGACCGTCGTTTCGATTCCAGCCGCACGAATCGATTGGGGGGCTGCAAATCGACGAGAGAAGGAGGCACTCTGAGCTCATAGGAGTGTCGAACTTTCCTTGGCAGAGGCCACTACGGACCGCGGGGGCTGCACCAGCCACCTGACCGAAAGGATGAGTGCGTAAGCGACTCTCCTGCGCGACCGGACGTTAGGAGACGTACAAAAGCACACAGTCGCGAGCCAAAAGGTGACACACGCGAGCTTTCACACACAGAAGGTGCGCGCCTCCTCCTCGTTTTAGGCAAATATTCCTCGATGTTTCAAAGCCGCCGTCTGGGATCTGAGCACCTCTGATCCCAACCGGCGCCGCGAAATCGCGCTGGAAGGCTCGATCGACATCCGGTACCTCTCAATTTTGGCCCTGATACCATCCACGGCGCCTCTCGGGTGGTCTCCGGCCCCGTCGTCGTCGCCAAACGCCGCCGCCGCCGTCAAATAATCGCGCAAGTCAACACGGGCCTTTCTTTTTCCCCGAGATCTTCCCGCCAAGCCGCCGCGCTTCGCTCACGTCCGCTCCTTTCCCCGCCACCGGAACGCAGGCTACGTAAGTATATGACAAAGAGCGAGACGAACAAAGCGCCGGAGGTTAGCAAACGAGGAGGTCACCGCCCGCACCGCAACTCGACGACGTCCAGCAAGAAGGCTGGATCGGAGATGGTTGTCGAGGAGGTTGCGAGGATGACTCTCGCCGACGGCAGGCCCGTCGTGGACGTTTCGGTAGGCGGCAAGTCCGGCCTGAAGGGCGGAATTCCCGCGCCGAACGTCATACCCGCCCCGAACGCCATACCCGCGCCGAACGCCATACCGGCGCCGCTCCCGATCCCCAAGCCGGCAGCGGCGACCAATGGCGAGGCTGTCGGCGACAAGCCGAAGAAGCCTCGCGGCGGTAAGGGGAAGGGCGGAGCCAAGGACAACAGGCCCGCTGACTCCCCCGCCGAGGGTGCGAACGGTGAGGCCAAGGCTGCGAAGCCCAAGGCGCGGCGGGGTAAGGGTGGAGGCAAGGAAAAGCCCGACGCGGGTAACGTCGTCGAGGTTGAGGTGCATCACAAAGTCGAGGCAAATGGAAGTGAGGGGAAGCAGGCGATCCCGGCGCCCAAGGGTGGCGCGGTTTTCGTTCCCCCCAAGTCGGACGGCGACGCTCTCGTCAACGAGGATTATAAGTCCAAGGCTGCCCGCAAGGGCGTCATCCCCCTTCCCA
>MDTE01020222.1_pt1 | contig 11928 bp, 9 predicted proteins | sample 811231 | NCBI WGS metagenome assembly MDTE01 (sample SAMN05326651, study PRJNA326480) | marine metagenome | isolation source: seawater | place: Indian Ocean: Red Sea | collected 2010
ACGGTGTTGAGGAAGTAGTGCGACGCATGCGCGATCAGTGCAAGGGGATACCGCTGCGCCAGCTCGTCGTCCATGACTTCGGCTGGCGGTGTGAAGCCAGGCACTGGATCCAAACCCGCGTCCGAGGCCTGGGTCGAATTGAATTCGAACTTTCCCGACTCCGTCGGAAACCCGTTGGCGAAGGGCAGGTAGGGCCTCGGCACGTTGATCCGCAACCAGCCCTGTTCCTTCAGCCTCTCGAGCGTAATGCCCTCGAGCGCCGAATGGTCTGAATCGAGAATCGCCCGGGCGAGGTCTTCATCACTGTCGTAGAGGCAGGGTTCGTTGAGACCCATGGCGCGCGCAATCCTGCGGAATATCTCGGTATGTGGGAGACACTCTCCCGCAGGTTCGACCGCCGGCGCATTCCACTGGATATACATGTGGCCGAACGCGTTGTGCATATCGGCATGTTCCGTTTGCATGGTCGAAGGCAGAACGATATCCGCGTAATCCACCGTGTCGGTGGGGAAGTTCTCGACAACCACGGTAAACAGATCCTCCCGAGACAGTCCGCGCCGGAGGGTATCCTGCTGGGGCGAACTCGCTGCCGGGTTGGCGCCGTACACGAAAAGGGCCTTGACCGGAGGATCGTCGAGTTCGAGCAGGTTCCGACCCATCAGCGTTGTCGTCAGCTCCCGCGTTGTCCACGGGGCGAGATCACCCTGTCTCAATTTTGTGTAATTGGCCGCGAAGGCCCCGGTTGTTGAGTAGATCGTACCACCGCCCGCTCTCTGCCAGTCACCGGTTACTGCTGGAATAGCGTTGATGGTGCGGATGGCTGTACCGCCGCCGGCATGACGCTGCATGCCCATCGATGTGCGGATCGCGGTAGGGCGGGTATCCGCCAGGCGCTGGCCGAGAGACACGATGGTCTCGACTGGAACTTTTGTGATCGTTGAGACCCGTTCAGGGGAATATTCGAGAATCCGTTCGCGAAACAATTCCCAGTCATTTGTATGCCGTTCCAGGTAGACCGCATCTTCGGCGCCTTGCCTCACTACGACATGGAGAAGTCCGAGGGCCAGGGCTGCGTCGGTTCCGGGCAAGATGGGGATGTGCTCATCCGCCTGTGCCGCCGAGCGGGTGCGAATCGGGTCGATGGCGACGAGATAGGCACCATTCCGCCGCGCTTCCGAGATGAACCGCCAGGCGTGATTGCCGGTGGACAGGGGGTTGTAGCCCCACATGATGATGAGCTTTGAATGGACCAGGTCTTCGGGGTCCATGCCTGTGGACTGACCCAGCGCCAGAGCCGTTCCAGCGGCACCGGCAACGGCGCAGATCGTTACCCGGTGCTGCGAAGCGCCCAGCGCGTTCCACAGCCGATGACTTGCACCCTTGTTGCCTTGAATGAAGCCCTGATTCCCCGTGCCGAAACATGGCCAGATGGCCTCGCTGCCATGATGAGCGATGACCTCCTGGAACCGTGTCGAGATCTCGTCCAGCGCCTCGTCCCAGGAGATCCGCTCGAATTCTCCCGCTCCCTTCTTCCCCACGCGGCGCAGGGGATGGAGGAGGCGGTCCGGTGATTGTGTATGTTCCAGATACGGGTTGACCTTGACGCAAAGGTTACCCTGGGTGAACGGGTGGTCCCGTGCGCCATGAAGGTCCACGGCGCGACCGTTCTCGACTGTGACGTCCCAGCTGCAGGCGTCCGGGCAGTCCAGGTGGCACGCACCTCGAACGATCTTCCGGCCATCAGCTCCCATTCCGCCCTCTTTGCCGTTCGCAAAAACTTGCATGACTTACCCAGTGTAGCTTCGAGCCTCGCATCTCTCAAAGTTCAAGGCAGTCGAGTGTGGGTCCGACATCAACGCCGCATCCCCACGTCACCCCCGGTCTTGACGAGCAGCAACAGGGGAAAAGCGAGAAGCGCCGTGAACGTATAGAGATAGAAGGCGTTGATGTAGCCGATCATAGCCCCTTGTCGGTACATCTCGCCTGACAGGCTGATCAGGCTTGCCTGTTCTTCAACGTTCCAGATTCCGGCAATTCCCGGGTAGCGGAAAAGTTCGTTGAACAGCGTCCCGAATTCGGTGAGGCCAGCGTAGTTGGCGGCGGTCGACGTCACCACCAGTGTCACGCTGATCGAGATAAAGATGGAGCTGCCGACGTTCCGCAACATATGGAAGACTGCGGAACCTTCGGCAAAGTCCTGACTGGAGAGGGACGAAAACGCAATGACCGTCACGGGAACGTAGATAATTCCAAGCGCAAATCCCTGAACGAAGTTCGTCCAGAAGACATCCCAGAGTGTCAGGTTCATGTCGAGATGTGCCATGCCGAGGCCGGCAATCACGTGACATGCGAAACCGACCCCGACTGCCAGGCGCGGACTGAACTTGGTGAGTGGGACGACCACCGCGAACGATACCCAGTTCCCGAGACCCCGGGCGGACAACAGCATGCCGATGGTCGATTCGGGGAAATCCCTCAAGTCCTGCAGCAACGGGGGAAACAGGACCATCGGCGTTATGAACAAGGTCCCGAAGAGGAACCCGAATATCAAGCCGAGGGTGAAATTGCGGTTGAGGAGCAGGCGCAGATTGAGAAAGGGGTGCGGTGAGGTCAGGCTGTGAACGAGGAATACATAGAATGCAAGGCCGGCGACGATGGCCTCGATGATAATCTCCGGTGATTCGAACCAGTCCAGTCGCAGGCCTCTGTCGAGCATGAGTTGAAAGGAGCCGATAGCGATAATCAGCGAGAGGAATCCAACCCAGTCCAGACGCTGGGCACGGCCGCGCCACCCTTCCGTGAGGAAGATGCTGCATCCAAACCAGGAAAGGATTCCGATGGGGGCGATCAGGTAGAAGGCCCAGCGCCAGCCGATCGCCTCTCCAACATAACCGCCGAAGACCGCGCCGATGACCGATCCCCATACCGCGACGAGTCCCCAGGATGTAACGACAAATGCGTGCTGTCTACGTGGGAAGACATCCAAGAGGATGGCCTGGACCAAGGGAAACATCGGAGCGCCCAGGAGGCCCTGAGCAATGCGCCACACGACCAGCTCGGGTAGACCGTCTGCTGCGCCGCAAAGGACCGTTGTGACCGTAAATCCGGCAATGCTCATGGTCATGAAGCGGCGCCGTCCGAGCCTTCCGGAAATCCAGCCGGTCAATGGCGTCGCGATGGCGACGGCGATGATGTGGAAGGTGACCACCCAGGCAACCTGATCCTGGGTTGCCGAAAGCGAGCCCTGGATTTGCGGGAGGATGACGTTGACCACGGTCATGGCCATCCCAAAGATGAGTGTTCCCAGCGACAGAGACACCAGGAGCATCACCTGCCGGAATATCGTAAGTGATTCGGCTTCGCTGGAAGTGGCGGTCATAAAAGCCGTTCATTGATCCTGAGAGCCGCACCGACAGCGGGCCTCGGCTGACAGGAAATTTCGCGAGGGCGAGTTTGGAGTGGCTCTTAGAGCAAAGCGGCTCCAAATGGAATCACGTAGATCACATCGCTATTTGAAGGTTTCGCCCTTCTGCCCGAAGGGCCGGAATGTAACGTGTTCAAATACCCCAGAAATCAGGATCTATTGAACACTCATTTCTCTGAACAGGACGTCTTTGATCTTATGTGGCTGCGCAGCAATTATCACGCGTACCAACAGCTCTTCCTTGATCCGGTACAGTCCCGCCGAACCGTTCAGATCCTCCAGCTGTAGGTCCCGCAGATAAACCTGAAAGCTTTCCACGATACTGGGTGCCAAGGCATCAAGCTGGGGGGCAATCTCGGGGTCTTCGATTTCCAACGAAACGTTGATCTTCAAAAAATCCCTCTTGGATGTGTCGAAGAGGGATCTGAGTGGGGCCTTCCCTAACCCGCTTGCACCGATGCCTTGGAGCGTATTAATGAAGGCGAAAATGGTGACGCACTTTCGCCGACATCTGCCGGTCAATTCGGTATGTCCGTCCAGCACGATTAGCGTAAGAGGTTCGCAGGCGATCGCGAGTCACCATTTTTCACCTTTAGGTGAGAGCGATGTGAAGGTTGCGGACATTCGATGGCAGGGTGGAGACGCATTCATCCCGTCTTGCCTGTGCTATGGGCCTGACTTACCGTAGGTCAGAATCGTGATCGTGCGACCGAACATGTTGGGCAGTGAGGTAAAGGCGATGACTGTGGAAACTGAATCGATGGATGGGCAACAAGTCGTTGAACTGGCAAGACGAGTCCTGCCAGGCGGATCAACCGGTAATGTTTCGCACGAACTGGTTATCGCCGAGGGACGTGGCGGCCGCGTCTGGGACATGGACGGCAAGGAATATGTCGATTTCCTGCTTGGCTCCGGCCCCATGCTGGTCGGTCACGCGCATCCCGAAGTCCTCGCCGCAGTTCAGGATCGCGTTGCCAAGGGAACGACCTTCTTCGCCAACAACGAAGACGCGATTCGGCTCGCGGCGGATATTGTTGACGCCGTTGCCTGCGCCGATCAGGTGCGTTTTGTCTGCACGGGATCCGAGGCAGATTTCTACGCCATGCGGCTGGCTCGCGCCTATACGGGGCGGGACAAGATCTTAAAGTTCGAGGGCGGCTATCACGGCATGAGCGACTACGGGTTAATGAGCACCTCGCCCAGCCGGTCGAGCAATTATCCGCGTCCGATCGCCGATTCGGCCGGAATTCCCAAGAGTATCGAAGATGAGATGCTGATCGCGCCCTATAACGACCTTGAAACCGTGGCCGGATTGATCCGCGAACATCGCGATGATCTTGCCGGCATCATGGTAGAAGCATTCCAACGGATAATCCCACCGCAGCCCGGATTTCTGGAAGGGCTGCGAGAATTGGCCAGCGACAACGACCTGGTCTTGATTTTCGATGAAGTCGTCACGGGCTTCCGGTTAGCCTACGGTGGGGCGCAAGCCTTTTACGGCGTCACGCCCGACGTTTGCACGATGGGCAAATCCATCGGCGGCGGGTTCCCGCTTGCTGCCATCGGGGGTCGGGCAGAAATCATGGCGCATTTCGATAAAGGAGCCGTGGGCGAGGACGCATTCCTCACGCAGATCGGGACGTTGTCGGGAAATCCGGTTGCCGCAGTAGCGGGCCGAAAAACCCTCGAGATTCTGAAGCGCCCGGGTACTTATGAGAATCTCTTTAGAACAGGGCAGGCGTTGATGGATGGGTTCACCGCCATCCTCGACGATGCAGGCATTCCTGCCCGTGTATCCGGTACGCCACCCAAGTTTGAGATCGTGTTCACCGACCAGGAGGTTGTGGACTACCGGTCGTCGATGGGCGATCAAGAGATGGCGTCGCGCTGCAATGCGCTGCTACGGGAACGTGGCGTGCTCAAGGGTGAGATTTGTTTCTATGTCTCGTGCGCGCATACCGAAGAAGACGTCCAATTCACCCTCGACGCCTTCGCCGACACCGTCGCCGAACTCAGCCGCAGTGATGCCGCCTGACCCAGGACGCGACCGTATGTGCCGGGTTGGATACCGCGATGCTTGATCTCCAGGAAAAGCAGGCCGTCGGACCCGCGATCCGGTTGCATCCGGCCGACAACGTCCTGGTGGCACGGGTGGAGATCCAAGCCGGTACCACCCTGAAGGCCGAGGGCATCGTCGTTCAGGATCTCGTGCCGTCAGGCTATAAGGTGGCAGCCCGAGACCTTGTGGGTGGTGAGGCCGTCCTCAAGTACAACGTGACCGTTGGGTTTGCCGCAACGGACATTTCTGCGGGCAGCGTGCTGCACAGCCACAACGTCGAGTTTCGCGAGTTCGACCGGGATTACGCTTACGCCCGAGATTTTATTCCGATCCAGCTTTTGCCCGAGGCTGAGCGGGCAGTATTTCAGGGATACAAACGGGCGGACGGGCGTGTGGGAACCCGAAATTTCATCTCGATCATGTCGACGGTGAATTGTTCAGCGACAGTGGTTCACGCCATCGCCGATCACTTTACCAGGGAGCGTCTCGCCGATTATCCGAATGTCGATGGGGTCGCGGCGTTCAGCCATGATTCGGGATGCGGGATGGAGATGACAGGTGAGCCGATGGACCTCTTGCATCGGACACTTGCCGGATATATGCAGCATCCCAATGTTGCCGCGAGCCTGGTGGTTGGTCTCGGCTGTGAGCGCTGCCAGGTCGGAGGCCTGTTTGACACTCAGAATCTTGAAGTTGGTCCTGACCTCCGGACGCTTGTCATGCAGGAGAGCGGCGGCACCCGACAAACGATCGAGGCCGGTATCGAGATTGTTGAGGAACTCCTGATTCAGGCCGACCAATGCCGTCGCGAAACGGTGCCGGCGAGCCACATTACCGTGGGACTGCAATGCGGCGGGTCCGACGGGTTCTCTTCGATTACGGCGAACCCGGCGTTGGGACGCGCGGTGGACATACTGTCCCGGCACGGGGGGACCGGTATCCTGTCCGAAACGCCCGAGATCTACGGCGTCGAGCATACGCTGACAGCCCGGGCGGCGACCGTGGAAATCGGACAAAAGCTGGTGGATCGCATTCGCTGGTGGAAAGACGATTACGCCGTAGGCCGGGACGTTCAGATTAACGGCAAAGTCAGTCCCGGAAATCAGCAGGGCGGTCTCGCGAACATTCTGGAGAAGTCCCTCGGATCTTCGATGAAAGGCGGGACTGGGCCTCTCATGGAGGTCTACAAGTACGCCGAGCGGGTGAGCCAAAAGGGGCTCGTGTTCATGGACACGCCGGGATTCGACCCTGTATCGGCGACCGGCCAGATTGCTGGTGGCGCCACGATGATCGCCTTCACAACGGGGCGTGGATCGTGTTTCGGCGCCAAACCGTCACCTTCGATCAAGCTTGCCACCAACACTTCCATGTTCCGCCGGATGGAAGAAGACATGGACATCAACTGCGGAGAGATCGTGGACGGTACGGCGACGATGGACGAGATGGGTCAGCAAATCTTCGACTATTTCCTATATGTTGCGTCCGGTGGACAGACCAAGAGCGAAGAGCTTGATCTGGGCCGTCACGAGTTCATTCCTTGGAACATCGGGATCACGGGATAGGCCGGAGTCCCCTTTCTTCCTTGTTTCGCGATCATCGAGTGGGTGGCATGCGCATCGAAATCCTCTGTACCGGTGACGAGATACTCACCGGCAAGACCGTCAACACGAATTACAGCCACATGGCCCAACGTCTGGAGGAGGTTGGGCTTTCGGTCTCCTGGGGAACGACCGTCGGCGATGACAGGGAGAGTTTGTTAGCGGCCTTCCGTCAGGCTTCCGAACGGGCCGATGCTGTCATCGTCAACGGGGGACTCGGCCCAACCGTCGATGATCTGTCCCAGGAAGTGGCGGGGCAGGCGGCCGGAGTCGACCTCGTCCTGAACGAAGGCTGGCTCGCCCATATGCAGGAGTACTACAGCCGCCGTAATCGCGTGATGCCCGAGGTGAACCGCAAGCAGGCGATGTTGCCCGATGGTGCCGAGGTTATCGACAACCCGATTGGGACGGCCTGTGGCTTCGCGGTCGACATCGGTTCTGCCCGGTTTTATTTCACGCCCGGCGTGCCGCGCGAACTCCGCAAGATGCTGGATGAACAGGTGCTCCCGCGTTTGCTCAAGGCAAGCGGACTACAAGGCGTGACCTTGATGAAGCGGTTCCATTCGTTCGGTATCGGCGAGTCACGCGCCGACGAATTGCTGCGCGATGTCGAGACCCTGGCTCCCAACGGTGGCGTCAAACTGGGGTTCCAGTCCCATTATCCGCAACTGGAGACGAAACTCGTCGCGCGCGGTGGAGATGTGGTGGAGCTCGAACGCGACATGGCACCCGTCGCAGAGGAGGTGCGCCGTCGTTACGGCAACTTCGTCGTCGCCGAGGACAGTGAGACGATCGAGAGCGTGATCCTGTCGAAACTACAGCAGTGGTCGGGGTCCGTGGCGCTGGCGGAGATGTTCACCAGCGGTAACATCGCGGCACGATTTGCGCCCCATGACGATGCGGAGGCCTTGTTCCGCCGTGGCGTGGTGGCACGCGATCTGGGAAACCTTATGACGGGAGTCGGTCTCGATGTGAGTGGCGCCAGCGAGGGCGTTACGACGGAGGCGGCCTCTTCCGTTGCCACTGCGCTTCAGGCGGAAAGCGGTGCCAGTCACGCGCTGGCTGTTCTCGTCGACCTCGATGAAGGAGAGGACAAGATGGAATTCGGTGGCACCGTCTGTATCGGGATCGCTAGCCATAATGGCGGTGCAGTCCGGCAGGCCCGTTTGCTGGGTGGTCGGCAGTGGGTGCGACTCGGTGCCGGCGAGATGGGTCTCGATTGTCTACGCCGCTACCTGCTCGATCTTCCCGTCGACGAACGGGTCGATTTCGAGAAGCACTGAGCCATGCGCGGCCGATATATCCACCTTCGGCAGATTTAGAAGGCATTTCATACAACTCAGACGCCGACCGCGGGTTTAAGTCGGTACGGGTGATGTCGCGTCGCTGGTGAGATGAGTTGGGAACGACGCTACTGGTTGGGAGCAGCGATTCGCGCTCCTAGTCCTTGTCCGTGCCGAACAGGGAACCGAACTGCATCACGGGCTCGTACACGCCCGCTTTGAAGACGAGTACGCAGAACGCGTAGAAGCCAGTCAACGTGCCAATTGCAACGATCAATCGCGCTGCGAGTCCGCTGTCGCCAAGCCACAGTGTGAGGAGTGGCAGGCCTACATCCGTCCCGCGGACGACGCCGTAGAACCATTTGGCGTACAAGGTGCGGAGGAGAAGTTGCGCAGACACCTTGCCGCCGGGGGAGCCGTGGTACGCGGCATGTAGAAGTCCGAGCAGCATGACGAGGACCGCCCCGAGCAACGCCCACATGATTGATTGCGCATTGGCTCAGGCATTCATCGCCACGTCATTTCCCTGCAGCAGGAAGACCAAGGCCGTGCCGCCGGTGATCGCATAGAGAAGGCTCGCAAAGGGCATCATTGCCGTGCTCCACAACGCGATGGCAGACGAGTGGGACATGGCAAAGCCCTGATAGGTCGCGACTACCAGGGCGCCCGCGACTACGAGCTTCATGCCGCGTTCCCGGGCCTCGGCCATTTCCCGGGCGAATCGGACGAACGACTGGTGGGCGCCGAAGCCGAACTCCGAACCGAGCTGGATCATGTAGCTGGTGTGATTCAGGTCGGGGAATTCGTTCCATGCGCCATGAGTAATCGAACCCAAGAAGTGGCTGGGATTGGCGCACTGATTTCTGATACCGCTAAAGCTGAAGCTTCCGTTGACCGTACCGAATGTGACGCCCCAAATGAACGTCTGCACAAACTTCTCGAAGGGAAAGAAGGAACAGATCAGCTTGTTCGGATTTTCGTTCCGAACTGTCCTGAGCTTCGCAGCAACGAGATCCAATGCCTCATCCCAGGTCGCTTCGCGCCAACCGGGATCGGTGTCACGTCCCTTCTCGGGATTCGTCCGGATCAGGGGAGTCTTTACGCGGTGCGGGTCGTACAGTTAGGCCACGCCCGATAAGCCCCGGGCGCAAAGATGTCCAAGAGTCGTGGGGTCGTCGACATCACCCATGATCTTGACCGGTTTCCCGTCCTTGACCTGGACGGTGATACCGCAGGCGTTGAAGCACTGCTGGCAGTGGCTCTTGATCCAGCGTTCCGCGGGCTCGGGTCTCGGGGGAGAGCTGTTACTCATGCGCATTCACCTTCGACGAGAGAAACTTCGCTCAGGCGCCTATGAACACGAAGTCACCGGCCTGGATTCTCACCCCATGTTATGGCCGGTAAGTTGGGTGCCTTGGCAAGATTGGCAGGTTGTACCGATCTCCATCAAGGCCCTTCACTCTAGCCAGGTACGCGGACCGCGTGGAAATGGGTCGGAAACGCTGAAATCCGTCCAGGGTTCTCGCAAACTGATTTCGGCCATTCATCAGGTGATGCCGAGATGCCGACGCCGGCAGGTGAACTTTCTTGAGATGCCGGGTCTCAGGCTTTCTCAATTCGTCCATCGGGATGGCGCGCGAAGCGATCGGCCTCACGGGCGTGTGCTGGGCCGTCGCTGGGCCAGGGCCACCCACCAAATCCAGTCGCACGATAGTCGGCAAAAGCCGCGCGAAGTTCCTCCTCGTCGTTCATGACGAAGGGGCCGTAGTGTGCGACGGGTTCGCCGATGGGCTGCCCCTGCAACAATAGAAATTCACTCTCTTCGCTTCCGTTGCGGATTTGCACCGAATTTTCAGGCGCCAGGGTCAGTGCGTGGCCCGACGTGTGTTCCTCGCCTTCGAATTCGGAGGTGTCGCCCGCGAAGTAATAGAGACGACGATTGCATCCGGTGCTGGCAGTGGGAAGTGTCCACTTCGCATCAGGCTCCATCTTGATTGTCCAGATCGAGACATCGTGTGAAGGACCGGCGGCCCAGGAATCGGGCGGTGGGGACAATGGCTGGTTTGCGGGATCACCTGCCCCGGGTAACGCGCCGCAATAGGTGACGACCGTGGTCTCACGACCATCGGGATCCGCCGTTGTCAGCCGCGGAATCTGGTGATCCCAGAACATGGAGAAGTAGGGATCCACCATTTTTCTGCGGGCAGGGAGGTTGAGCCAGATCTGGAACAGTTCGGTCGGATTGTCGGCATCATTGCGGAGAAGGGGAAACATCTCGGAATGGACGATTCCGCGTCCCGCCGTCATCCATTGCAGGTCGCCGTCCCCGAACCGCGCCGATGCGCCAAGGGAGTCCGAATGATCGATGAAACCGCTGCGGGCGACGGTCACGGTTTCGAACCCGCGATGAGGATGCTGCGGAAATCCGGGTACCCGGTCACTGTGATACATACTCCAGCCATCCTTGCCGCTGAAATCCTGACCGATTGCACGTCCGTCCAGGGACGCCACTGGCTCCATGTTCTCGTTTCCGGGTGGGTAGGCGTCCTGGTGGTGGACGCAGTACAGAAACGGGTCGAGTGTCGGCCAGGGGGGTGGCCCCAGCGGTGCAACATCGATCAGAATATTCTTGCTCGCCGTCATTCGTTTCTCGTTTACGGAGGATGCTCCGATAATTTAGGCCGCTGCCTTCTGTCGGCAATAGCAGGAGGCGTGGACCTGTACTTCTGCACGCGCGAGAGCCTGGTCCAGCTGCTGCTTGATATGGACCGATTCAACCGTTTCGCCACGCCGGGTCAGGCATTCGTGCAACCCGTGCAGGCTCCAAAGATTCCCGGGATGTTGACAGGCCCGGCTTAGCGTTTGATCGAGGCCGAGGTCTTCCCGGTAAACCGCCTCCGCTTCCTCAATGCGTTCCTGTTCCAAAAGCAAGGCACCGAGAGCATGGCGCGTCGGCTGCATCCAGCCCCAGGGTTCGTCGTAGGGCAGGGCATCGTCCAGCTCGACCGACTTGCGAAGGTGTGCGAACGCGGCGTCGTAGTTGCCGCGGCGGTACTCCAGCTCTCCATTGAGCATCTCTTCCGCGATCTCGAGTAGGTCCTCCACGGTGTTGTTGTGCACCCGGCGGCTATCCGGAACCTTCTTCTTCGCTTCCAGGAAAGCCTTTTTCTCGCGCTCAGCCTCTTCGACGTGGCCCATGGCAGAGTGCGCAACCGATTTCGCATAAAGCATCATTGCTGTCGTGGAGCAGTAGAGTTCCTGATTTTCGGGCGGATCCTGGTCGACAATCTCCTGCCACTTCCCGAAGCGGATCAGAACGTGCTGCTTCATCGACAGGTATCCTTCGATGAAGTCCGCCATCGGCGGCGACGGGACGAGCAGAAGGTCTTCCGGTGTCGTATCGATCAGTTCCTGTGCGGCCTCGATGGCCGGTGTGAACTGACCCAGAAACATGGCACCGTAGATCGCGAAATGGTGGTTGTGGGTGCGATACATCGAGTAGACATTCAGCGCGCCTGCATGTTCCAGATACTTTCGGTCCGCGACGATGGCCTCCTGGTTGTA
>MDTE01041124.1_pt1 | contig 11928 bp, 12 predicted proteins | sample 811231 | NCBI WGS metagenome assembly MDTE01 (sample SAMN05326651, study PRJNA326480) | marine metagenome | isolation source: seawater | place: Indian Ocean: Red Sea | collected 2010
AATTGAATTAAAAAATCATCCATGGTTTATTGGAGTTCAATTTCATCCTGAATTTAAATCTAGACCTTTGTCTCCACATCCTTTATTCTCGTCATTCATTAAAGCAGCAAAAAATTATTAATGATAAGCAAAGTAATTAAATGTAATGGATTTGAAATTTCAAATGATAAAAAAATAAGTCTAATTGCAGGTCCATGCCAACTAGAGTCTGAACAACATGCCTTAGATATGGCTGGAAAAATTAAAGAAATTTCAACTAAATATAATATAAATTTTATTTATAAAACATCTTTTGATAAAGCAAACAGAACGAGTATTAAAGGAAAAAGAGGAGCGGGACTAGATAAATCATTGCCAGTTTTTGATAAAATCAAAAAAGAACTCAAAATTCCTATTCTGACAGACATTCATAATGAAGAGCAATGCTCTATAGTTTCAAATCATGTTGATGTTATTCAAATACCAGCATTTTTATGTAGGCAAACCGATCTTTTGGTTGCTGCCGCTAAAACAAATAAAATAATTAATGTAAAAAAAGGTCAGTTCCTTGCCCCTTGGGACATGATTAATGTTACAAAAAAAATTTCTGAAACAGGAAATGAAAAAATTTTAGTGACTGAAAGAGGAGCTAGTTTTGGATATAATACATTAGTTTCAGACATGAGATCTTTACCTATAATGGCACAAAATGGTTATCCAGTAGTTTTTGATGCAACGCATTCTGTTCAGCAACCAGGCGGTATGGGAGAAAAAAGTGGAGGTCAAAGAGAGTTTGTTGAATATTTATCAAGAGCAGCAGTGGCAGTTGGTGTAGCAGCAATTTTTTTGGAAACTCATCAAGATCCAGACAACGCTCCATCAGATGGTCCAAATATGGTACCTTTGAATAAATTAGATAAGTTAATTAATCAAATTGTTGAAATTGATAATTTAGTTAAAAGAAACTAATGAATAAAATAACAAAAGTTGTCGGAAGACAAATTTTCGATAGCAGAGGAAATCCAACAATTGAAGCAGAAATTTTTTGCAACTCGGTAAGCTGTAAAGCAATTTGTCCATCTGGAGCATCCACAGGCTCTTACGAAGCTTATGAAAAAAGAGATACAGCAAACAAGAAATATAAAGGAAAAAGTGTTCTTGCTTCTGTAAAAATAATAAATAATAAAATTTTTAAAGCTTTAAAAAATCAAAATGTTCATAATCAAGAAAAAATCGATCATATTTTAATTAAATTAGACGGAACTAAACAAAAAAAAAAATTAGGAGCCAATTCTATATTGGCCGTTTCTATGGCTGTTAAAAAATTATCATCTAAATTAAAGAGAATTCCCTTATACAAATCATTTATAGTTAAAAAAAACTTTAATTTACCATTACCTTTAATGAATGTAATAAATGGAGGAGCACATGCAAATAATGGCTTGAGAATTCAAGAATTCATGATCAGACCAGACAAAGCAAAAACATTTTCAGAAGCGATGAGAATTTGCTTTTTAATTATTCAAAATTTAAAAAAATTAATTAAAAACCAAGGTCTTTCTACCTCTGTAGGGGACGAAGGAGGTTTTGCTCCCATGATAAATGATAATGAAATTGCACTAAAATTAATTATTAAATCTATTATAAAATCAGGATTTAAAAATGGTAGAGATGTTTCTATTTGTTTAGATGTAGCTGCTAATGAATTATATAAAAAAAATAAATACTCTGTTCATTCAAAAAATTTTATGTCTGTCGAAAAAACTATAAGTAAATATATTCATTTAATCAAAAAATATAATATTAAGTCTATCGAAGATCCTTTTGCAGAGGATGATTGGAGTGCGTGGTCAAAACTTATGAAAAAAAAACCTAATAAAGTACAAATTGTAGGCGATGATCTTTACGTTACTAATCTAGAAAGATTAAAAATTGGTTTTTTAAACCAATCATCTAACGCAATTTTGATAAAATTGAATCAAATAGGAACTGTTACTGAAACAATCGAAGTTATAAAATTTGCACAATTAATAGGTTTCAAAACTGTTATTTCACATAGATCGGGGGATAGTGAGGATACTTTTATTGCTGATTTATCAGTTGGAACTAATTCTAGTCAGATTAAGACAGGATCCCTGTCTAGATCCGAAAGAGTATCAAAATACAATCAACTTATAAGAATAGAAGAAGATCTTGGAAAAAAAGCAAAAATACATAAAATTAGATAATGATTGAGAAAATTAAAAAAAATTATTTATTCCTTATAATGACTTTTTTATTTATTTACCTTTTTTTTAATTTTTTAGATGGGGAAAGAGGCTTGATATCTTATTTTAAAAAAAAAACACAATTAACAAATCTTATAGAAACAGAAAATAAACTTATTAATAAAATAAATGATTTAGAAAATAAAAATCTCCTTCTAAGCGATAATCTAGATCTAGATTATATTGAAATTTTGATAAGACAAAAGTTCTTGTTTGGAAAAGATGATGAGACGATTTATATAATTAAAAAACATGAAAATTAGACATCCTGAAAAAATAAACAAACCTATAAATCCAATAAAAAAAAAACCTAAATGGATAAAATCTAAACTTTCAAATAGTAAAGATTTTTTTTTAACAAAAACAATTGTTAATAAAAATAATTTAGTAACTGTATGTCAGGAAGCTAATTGTCCAAATATAACAGAGTGTTGGAGCAAAAGACACGCTACTTTTTTAATTATGGGTGATACTTGTACACGTGCATGTGCTTTTTGTGATGTAATAACTGGAAAACCAAAATCTCTAGATCCCCTTGAGCCATTTAAAATCGCAAATGCTGTAAAAAAATTAAACTTAAAACATTCAGTTATTACGTCAGTTGACAGAGATGATCTGGATGATGGTGGCGCTAATCATTTTTATGAAGTAATAATTGAAACCAGGAAATTAAATCCTTCAACAACTATAGAAGTATTAACACCAGATTTTTTAAGAAAAGGTGAATCTTATAAAAAAGTAATTGAAGCAGCGCCTGATGTTTTTAATCATAATATTGAGACTGTACCCGGACTTTATAGACAAGTTCGTCCTGGATCTAGATATTTTGCATCACTAGAACTTTTAAAAAATGTAAAAAAAATTAATAAAAATATTTTTACAAAATCAGGAATAATGGTTGGTTTAGGAGAAAACAAAGATGAAATTTTACAAGTTATGGATGACCTCAGATCAGCTGATGTCGATTTTTTAACTATAGGTCAATATTTACAGCCTTCACCTAAACACCATCCATTAGATAGGTATTATGAGCCAGAAGAATTTAGTGAACTAAAAGCCATAGCTGAATCAAAAGGTTTTCTTTTAGTTTCATCGTCTCCACTAACACGTTCTTCTTATCATGCAGATGAAGATTTTGCTGTACTTCAAAAAAATAGGATTAACCAAACTAATGCCAAAAGCATCAGTTAAAAGATCTATCGAATGTAAAAAAGAACAGTTAATTGATCTTGTTCTTGATATAGAAAAATATCCTCAGTTTGTACCTTTTTGTTTAGATTCGAGAGTTTATGAAAAAAAAAATAAGGGTAATTTATTATTAATTATTGCAGATTTAACAATTGGCAAAGGACCTTTTAAAGATACTTATAAAAGTGATGTTAAATACAACAAAATAGAGAATTCAATTTATGTAACCAATCTAGATGGACCATTAAAATACTTAGAAAATAAATGGCATTTTAAAGAAGAAAGTGGTTTTACAGAAGTTTCATTTGATGTTGATTTTGAATTAAAAAATGATTTTTTAAACATCGTTATGACAAAATCTTTTCAATTTGGTTTAGAGAAAATAGCCGATGCTTTTCAAAAAAGGGCTGAAGAATTATTTAGAAAAACTTAGTATTAAATTTAAAGCTTTATTTACCGTAGACCTTTGAATTGAGACTCTGTTTTTATTTTTAAATAAAAACTTCTTGATGTGAATTTTATTACCTTTTTTTACACCAATATAAACTAAACCTACTGGCTTTTCTTTAGTGCCACCCTTAGGTCCGGCAATACCAGTAATTGATAAAGAAATATTAGTTTTGCTAATTTTACTTAAATTTTTAACCATATAAAAACAAGTTTCATAACTTACAGCACCATATTTCAGTATTATTTTTTCTGGTACATGTAGAAATTTAATTTTTGCTTTATTTGAGTATGTTATTAATCCAAGAGAAAAAACTTTAGACGAACCACTTATTGATGTTATTGAGCTTGAAAGCAATCCGCCAGTACAAGATTCAGCAAAAGATATTTTAAGTTTTTTCCTTGTTAATATTTTAATTAATTTGTAAGCAGTTTTTTTCATGTGGTAATAACCATATATAAAACAAATACAGCAGCAACGTATAGACCGGCGCATACATCGTCCATAATAACACCAAAACTATTTTTAAAGTTTTTATCATAATAACTTACAGGATATGGTTTTGCGATATCAAATATTCTAAAAAGTATAAACATTAAGAAATAAAAAGTTAAAACTTGATTTGTTTCTTTTGAACCTTCGTGAGCAATTTCATAAAGACATATTGGTATAGATTGACCAATGAATTCATCTATAACTACTTCTTTAGGGTCTTTGTTATCCAAATCTTTTATGAAATTGTTAACAGCATATAAGGACAATAAAAATATAATTATTAAAGCAGTTAAAACTAAATTCGGAGAAATGTGTAATATATGAAACACAATAAATAAAAAAAAGGTAGTTGCTAGAGAAGCATAGCTTCCAGGTATTTTTTTTAATTTTCCTATACCAAACAGAGTAACAAATAAAAAATTAATATTAGTCATATCTATTAATTGAAACCAGAGCCTCACAAGCAATTGCTTTTTCCTTTCCTATTATACCGAGTTTTTCTACCGTTTTACCTTTTAGGTTTATAATATCTTTGTTTATGTTCATCAGTTTCGATAATGAATTAATTATTTTATTTCTATGATTTGAAACTTTTGGTTTTTCACTTATTAAATTAATATCTACATTATTTATAATAAAATCATTATCTTTTATTGATTTAATTATAGGAGATAACATTTTTGGAGACCTAATATTTTTATATTTACTTTTATTATCAGGATATAAAGAACCAATATCTTTTTTTCTTAAAGCTCCAAGTAATGCGTCAATGATAGAATGAATTATTACGTCACCATCAGAATGACCTTTTAAACCTGAATGAAATGGAATATTAACTCCACCTAAATATAATTTTTTATTTTTTACCAATCTGTGGATATCAAAACCTATTCCATAAAAATTTTTATGTTCTGTAAAAAAAACATCTGATTTTTTTGTAATTTTTATATTTCTTTCTTCACCTTTAATAAACATTACTTTTTTATTCTCATTTAAGAACAAAGAAGATTCATCTGTTACAAGTTTTTTATTTTTTTTTGATAAAAAATAAAGTGATTTAAAATCAAAACATTGGGGTGTTTGAGTAAGAAATGTTTTTTTTCTATCTAAGTTTATAACCTTATTTTTAAAAGAATATTTTATAGAACTATTAATTTTTATAAATGGAACCACAGCTTTATTTTTATTTAGATTTTTATTCAATTTTTTTAATAAATTAACAGAAAAGTTTGGTCTAGCTGCATCATGTATAAATACATTTTTAAATTTTTTATTTTTAATATATTCAAGAGCATTTTTGGATGAATGATGCCTTTCTTTTCCACCTTTAATGATTTTAATTTTTTTATTTTTAAGTTTAACTTTACTATTTGTTACTAATACTATTTCCTTAAATAATTTTGATTTTATTGCTTTGTCTATTGAATGCTCAAAAAGTGGCTTATTTTTATAAATTATAAACTGTTTATGGGTTTTTGATTTAAATCTCTTACCTTTACCGGCAGCTAATAGTATAAAACAATTACTCATGTATAAATATATTAAATATAATTTATGTTAACTTTTTTAAAAAAAAACTTATTTATTGTTATAGTATTTTTAATAACTTTATCAGTAGGTTTTTTAACTTTTTTAACCTTTATAAACAAAAGTTTTATTGAACTTACAGATAATAATTTACAATATTTGCTTATAAGCAATATTATTTTATTGGGAATATTTTTCGCAATAATATTTTATGAAACAAAAAATTCCTTAAAAAACAATATAAGTGTAAGAGGTTCAGTTGCCAACAAAAAGTATATAATTTTTTTTTCATTATTTACCTTAATACCATCTTTATTGATATCTATATTTTCACTTTTTTTGTTTTCATTTGCTTTGGAAAAATATTTTGACAACAAAATAACCACTGCAGTTAATAATTCTTATGAACTTGCAAAAAATTATGTAGATGAAAAAAGAAATAAAATAGAGTCTGATATTGTACTTGTAGCTTTTGATTTAAATAAAAATATAAATTTATTTAAAAATGATAGAATTAAATTTCAAAAATTTTTAAATACACAACGCCTTCTTAGAGGACTTGATCAAATTCATATAATTAACCAAGATAAAAAAATAATGTTATCATCTTCTATTACCGAATATTCACCTGTTGAAGACAGGGCTTTAAAAATGGTTTTGAATGATGATAGGCCTCTAAAAATAATTAATACATTTGAAAATAAATCTGCTGCAATAATAAAATTATCTTCTTTAAATAACATGTATTTATACGTTGTTAAATTTTTAGACCAGGAAATATCCGACTACTTAAAAGAATCCGAAGAAGCAATAAATTTTTATTATACTGTAGAGGATCAAAATCTTGGAATTAAATTTTCTTTTGCTTTAATTTATATAATTATTGTTGCTCTTCTATTGTTTTTGTCTATTACAATCGCAATAAGATTTTCATCAAGATTTTTTATATCTATAAATAATTTAATTATTGCGTCCCAAGAAATTGGTAAAGGAAATCTTGATTCAAAAGTTCCAGAATTAAAAACTGATCGTGAGATGGAAGTTCTTAACAAGAATTTTAATAACATGATTCAAAGATTAAAAAATCAACAAGAAAAACTCCTTACCACAGAAAGACACGAAGCATGGGAAAGTGTTGCTAGAAAACTTGCTCATGAAATAAAAAATCCTCTTACACCAATACAATTAACGATTGATAATTTAAAATCAAAATATTTGACAGAAGTTGATGAGACAAAAAAAGATAAATTTAATTTAAACCTGCAGACAATTCTTAATCAAATTAAACAGATTGAAAATCTAGTTAATGAATTTTCAGATTTTGCACGTATGCCAAAACCTTTATTTAAAAATAATAGCGTAATAGAAATTATAAAATCTAATATTGTATTATTAAGTAAAATAGATAAAGAAATTAAATTTGATCTTAATTTTAAAAAAAATAATTTCAATATTTATTGCGATTATGAACAGATCAATAGAGTATTTTTTAATTTAATTAAAAACTCTATAGAAAGCATTCAAGAAAAGGTTAAAAAAACCAATATATTAGAGAAAATAATTAATATAGAAATTACTGAAAATAATGACTATATAAAGATTAGTATTACTGATAACGGAATAGGTTTTTCAAATAATGATGGAAAAGAGTTGATTAAACCTTATTTTACAACTAAAGAAAAAGGATCAGGACTAGGTTTATCAATAGTAAACAAAATAATTAATGATCACAATGGTACGATTGTTTTTTTAAATCAAAAAAATGGTGCACAAGTCGAAATTAAACTTCCAATAAACAATGGCAAATGAAATTTTAATTGTTGATGACAATTCAGATATAAGGTTAATACTTGACGAATTAATTAGTGAAGCCGGTTACAAAACTCGTGTAGCCGCTAATTATAATCAAGCGCTAACAGAGATTGATAAAAAGTTGCCTGACGTAGCTATAATTGATGTTAAGTTGGATAAAAGTGACAATGATGGAATTGAACTTTTAAGTCATATTAAAAATAAAAATAAAGATGTTCCTGTAATAATTATTTCTGGTCATGCTAACATTGAAATGGCAGTGAAATCACTTAAATCTGGAGCATTTGAATTTATACAAAAACCTTTTGATAAAGAAAGATTAATGAATTTTGTTTATAGAGCTGTCGAAAATTTCAATTTGAAAAATGAAAATAAAAACTTACAATCTAAGTTATTTCATTCATTTGAGTTAGTTGGAAAAAGTCAAAACATCAATTCTATAAAAGAGCAAATAGAAAAATTATCATCTTCCGATAGTAGAGTTTTTATTAATGGTCCAACAGGATCTGGTAAGGAATTAATTGCTAGAAAAATACATAAAAATTCAAAAAGAAAAAATAAACCGTTTGTTATTTTAAATGGTGCATTATTAGATGTTAAAAAATATGAAGAGGAATTATTTGGAGAAGAAAAAGAAGATGGTGCAATTTCATATGGTGCTTTAGAAAAATCAACAGGTGGAATTTTATTAATTGATGAAGTTTCTGAAATTCCTCTTGAAACTCAGTCAAAAATATTAAGAGTAATGATAGATCAAAAATTTAAAAGAATAAATGGTAATCACGATATTAAAGTTGATGTAAGAATTATTTGCTCGAATAGCAAAGATATTAACCATGAAATTAAAGAGGGAAACTTTAGAGAAGATCTTTATCATAGATTAAATGTTTTCAATATTAATATTGAACCATTGTCAAATAGAATTGAGGATATACCAGTGTTAATTAATTATTTTATCAAAAAAATATGTGAGTCCTATAATTTAAAAAGTTTTGAAATTAAGGACAATAACTATTTGTTAAATTATAACTGGCCTGGCAATGTTAGAGAATTGAGAAATTTAATTGAAAGAATAGCAATTCTCTCACCTGGAAACGATAATCACAAGATACTAGAAATAATCAAAGAGTCTTTATCGAAATCTTTAGAGGAGAGTTTTTCTGTATCAGACACTCTTTCAGTTCCCTTAAGAGAAGCTAGAGAGCATTTTGAAAAAGAATATTTAACTACCCAGCTTAAAAAATTTGGTGGGAATATCTCTAAAACTGCAAAGTTTGTTGGAATGGAAAGATCTGCTCTTCATCGTAAACTCAAATTATTAGGGGTTAAAGACTTAAACTAATGAATATAATCATTTGTGGCGCTGGTAGAGTGGGCTTTACTATAGCAAAACTATTAACAGAACAAGACCACTCAATAACAATAATTGATCAATCAAGCGAAGATATTCAAAAAATTAACGAGTCTTTAGATGTAAAAGGAATAGTGGGCAAAGCAACTAATCCAAGTATTTTAGAAAAAGCAAATACAAAAGATGCTGATATGATAATTGCCGTTACAAGAAATGACGAAATAAATATGCTTATTTGTCAAATAGCATATTCAATTTTTAAAGTTCCAAAAAAAATTGCACGTATAAGATCTCAAGAATATCTAAATCCAAAATTTTCAACCTTATTTAATAAAGAAAATTTACCTATCGATTTTGTTATTTCTCCAGAAATCGAGATAGCTAAATCTATACAAAGAAAATTAGAAGCTCCTGGCGCTATAGATAATGTTACTTTCGCAGAAAATAAAATAAGGCTTTTAGAAATATTAATAGATAAAAATTGTCCTATTACAGGGATAAAATTAAACGAACTAACAAAAAAGTTTCCTAAATTAAATGCAAATATTTTAGGAGTTATTAGAAATAATAAATTTATTATTTTAAAAAAAACAGATGTAATGAAGCAAAATGATAAAGCTTATGTGATTATAAATTCTCAACAGATGCAGGAAACATTATTAGCATTTGGTCATAATGAAAAAATTGCTTCGAAAATACTAATAATAGGTGGAGGTAATATTGGTTTTAATTTAGCAAAAAATATTGAACTATCATTTGATTCGGCAAGAATAAAAATAATTGAAAAAAATAAAGAAAGAGCAGAATTCATAGCTGCTGAATTAAGTAACACAATTGTAATTAATGGAAATGGTTTAGACGAGGACGTTTTAACTGAAGCTAACCTTGAGGATGTGGAGACGGTTTTGGCTCTTACTAACGACGACGAAGATAATTTAATGGTAAGTGTTTTAGTTGAAAAATATTCAAAAAATAAAAGAACTATGGCATTAATCAATAAACCAAATTACTCTTTGCTACAATCATCTTTGAAAATTGATGATTTAATCGATCCAAGAATGAATACCGTTTCTAGTATTTTGAAACATGTTCACAAAGGAACTATAGAGACAGCTTATACTATTTTAAATGGTGAGTTTGAAGTAATAGAAGCTGATATCATCGAAACTTCTGATTTAATAAATAAAGAACTAAAAAAAGTTGATCTGCCTGAAAATTTTAGAATTGGTGCAATTTTAAGAAAAAATGAAATTATTATACCAAGATCTGATTTTGTTTTTAAAAAAGATGATACTGTCGTATTTTTAGCTAAAAGAGATCAAATAAGCTTAGTTGAAAGAATGTTTAGAATAAGCTCTATCTAATTTAAATGTCCAGGTTTAGTTTAACTTATCTATGTTCTTTTTTTCTTTTACTATCAGTACTTTCTTTTTTTAATATTATTTATTCATACTATTTTAATCTATACCTAAATGTTAATACTTATATATATACACTATTAATATCCCTTTTTTTTGGAAGTCTTTTTTTATTAAAAAAAAAAAAAGATAAAAAAATATCAATTTATGAAAAAATTTCTGTTGTAATTTTCGGATATTTTCTTTTACCTCTGATTATATCTATACCTTTTTTTTTAAGTATTTATAATATTTCTTTTATAGATTCTTACTTTGAAGCAATTTCTGGTTTTACATCTACCGGGTTTACAATATTTGAAAATGTTAAACATCTTGATCAAAGTATTATTTTATGGAGATCTTCTTCTCAATGGATTGGAGGGCTTTATTTCCTATTTTCAATTATTTTATTAATAAATGTTTTTGACGATAAACTTAAAAAATCTTTAACTGATTTTCTCTCATTTAATACTTCTGAAACATTTAATCAGTCATTTAAAGTATTAATTTTATATTCAATTTTAACGTTTATAATTTTTATTGTTTTGAAATTAATTGATTTTAGAACATTTAATGCACTTAATTTTTCATTGAGTTTAATTTCTTCTGGCGGTTTTTTACCAACAAATAGTTTGAGCAAAGTAATTAATACTGATTTTAAAAAAATTATTTTTTCAATATTAATGTTAATTTCTTTTTTTAGTATTTTTTTATCTTATAATTTAGCATTTATTAAAAAAAAAAATTTAAATGTTTTTTTTGAAGACTTTTATCTTCTCTTATATCTGTCAATAGTAGTTATAATTTTTTTCCTATTTTTTAATTACAATGAAAATTTTATAGATATTCTATTTTCAATATCTAGCAGTATTTCAAATATAGGTTTTTCTCTTAAGGGTAGTAGTTCAGATCAATATTTTATTTTTTTAATACTTGTAATTATAGGAGGTTCTTTCTTTTCGACAAGTTCAGGTATAAGATTTATAAAATTATTTATACTAATAAAATTTTCAATAAACGATTTATTATCTCACACAAAACCTAAACAAATTTTAATTAGCAAAATGGCATTTTCAGAAAAATATATTGATCAGACTGATATAAATAAATATTTTTTTACCTTAATAATTTTCATAATTTCTTTATCAATTATTGTATCATTATTATTACTTTCAAATATTGATTTAGACAAATCGTTTAAATTAGGTATTTTGACAATTATGAACACAGTTAACTCAAGTAATTATGGTATCGAAAATTTTGATTTTTTAAACTTAAGCTACTTTTCTAAGCTTGCTTTAATGACTTTTATGATTATCGGTAGAGTTGAATTATTAACTATTTTAATTTTAGCGAAAAAATTTCTTTTCAAAAACTAATTTCGTATTATAAGGTTATCGTAATGGCGCCCTTAGCTCAGCTGGATAGAGCAACGGTTTTCTAAACCGTGGGTCGGAGGTTCGA
>MDTE01087875.1_pt1 | contig 11927 bp, 10 predicted proteins | sample 811231 | NCBI WGS metagenome assembly MDTE01 (sample SAMN05326651, study PRJNA326480) | marine metagenome | isolation source: seawater | place: Indian Ocean: Red Sea | collected 2010
AGCCAAACCAATATCTTCTGCATTTCGGACAAAAGAAATACCAACGAAATCTGCACCGAGTTCGGCAGCAAATATTATATCTTCTCTATCCTTATCCGTCAGTGCTTCAGCTGATAAACCTCCGCCTTGTCTATTCATACCTTTATAATTTGATAGAATCCCCCCCACAACAACTCGTGTACGTACTTCATGCTGATCGATGCCTTCAACTCGGAGGGTTATGCTACCATCATCAAGCAACAGTACATCACCACGCTGAACATCGTGAGGTAGGCCTTTATAGGTAGTTCCAACTCTTTCCTCAGTTCCATCTAACCCACCCAATGATGTATCAATTACAAAAGGCTTACCGTTTCTAAGCTGCGCCTTACCAGAACGGAAACCTTCGACCCTTATTTTTGGGCCCTGCAAATCAAACAGTAATCCAACAGTTCGAGCACGTTTTCTGGCGCAATGCCGAACCAGATCAGCTCTATCACGGTGATCTTGCTCCGAGCCATGAGACAAGTTAATTCTTGCAACATCAATTCCAGCTCGTATCAGATTCGACATGGCCTTGGCATCATCTGTAGAAGGGCCAAGAGATGCAACGATTTTGGTTCTACGAATCATATTGCATGGAAGAAAAGAGATGCCGACACTATCAGTTACCTGCTCGCGCTTCTAAAATCGTTACTGCCGGCAAAGGTTTCCCTTCTAAAAACTCAAGAAACGCACCACCACCAGTCGATATATAAGAAATTCTCTCTAACAAATCATATTTCTCAACCGCAGCTAATGTGTCTCCTCCACCTGCAACTGAATAGGCGTTGGACTTGGCAATAGATTCAGCTAGCCGGCGGGTCCCATAACTAAAAGGCTCCATCTCGAACACTCCCACGGGCCCGTTCCAAACAATAGTACCTGCCAACTCAAAGAGTTCCTCATAAGCCCTAACTGTATCGGGACCGATGTCAAGAATCAAATCATCCGCTGCAATATCAGCAACGGAGACAACTTCGGCTGGTGCTGATTCTTCACATTGCTTTGCAACCACAACATCAGTTGGCAAACTAATTATACAAGATCCTCTTCTAGAAGCGTCCAAAAGATCTCGCGCATCCTCAATCAGCGAAGATTCATGCAATGATTTACCAATTGAGCGTCCTGTAGCACCAAGAAAAGTGTTCGCAATTCCACCACCTGGAATCAGATAATCTACAACATTGCTTAGAGATTTAAGCACAGTCAACTTTGTTGAAACTTTAGCGCCGCCTACAACTGCAACCAGCGGCCTCTGAGGTGCGTGCAACGCTCCGTACAGCGAATCAATCTCTCTTATCAATAAAGGACCGCCGCATGCAATCTTTACATATCGCGCCACTCCCTCAGTCGAAGCATGAGCACGATGCGCTGAACCAAATGCATCCATCACAAAAACATCCCCAAGAGCCGCAATCTTTTGGGCTAGATCTGATGCGTTATCGGTCTCTCCCACGTTAAAACGAACATTCTCACAAAGTATTACATCACCATTGCGAACATCTACATGATCTAACCAATCTTTCTTGAAACGCACTTGATGTCCAAGGAGCGCCGACAGACGATCAGCAATAGGTGCCAAGGAGTAATGTTCTGACGCTTTACCGAGTTCTGGTCTACCTAAGTGGGAGAGCAAGACTACGCCAGCCCCACTCTCTAATGCCATCTTGATGGTTGGTAATGCTTCAATGATCCGACGCTCGCTCAATATCCTGCCATTACTTATTGGAACGTTTAGATCTAAGCGCATGAGCACCCTTCGGCCCGACAATTCAATATCAACCATCCGTTTAATTATGGGGCGCTTCATACTCTTAGAAAAATGTGCTCGCTATTTTCTATAATCGCGTAATTGAAAAATTTACGATACTACCTCTAGGTGCTTCACGCAACTGCCATTAAAGCCTTGCACGTATCAAGCATTCTATTTGAAAACCCCCACTCATTGTCATACCAAGAACATACTTTAACTGTAGTTCCATTTACGACGCGCGTCATGGAAGCATCGTAAACAGATGATGCAGGGCAGTGATTAAAATCAATAGACACAAGCGGCTTATCATTGTACGCGAGAATACCTTCAAGATTCGTGGAGGATGCTTCTTGAATTATCTTATGAACTTCTTCAACAGACGTACTGCGACCCGCCTCAAAGGTTAGATCCACCAACGAAACATTTATTGTCGGCACTCTAATTGCAAAACCATCAAGCTTTCCATCAAGCTCAGGAAGTACCAAGCCGACCGCCGCGGCTGCACCAGTTTTTGTCAATATCATAGATTGAGTTGCCGAACGAGCTCTGCGAAGATCTGTATGATACACATCAGTTAATACCTGATCATTAGTATAAGCATGGATAGTGGTCATCAGACCGCCAAGAACACCGAGCTGATCGTGAAGAGGCTTAACCAATGGGGCTAAGCAATTTGTAGTACAAGATGCATTTGATATAACAGTATCGCTCGCCTTCAGAACATGATGATTAACGCCATAGACTATTGTTGCATCGATGTCCTTCCCACCAGGTGCGGATATAATAACTTTCTTCGCGCCCGCAGTAAGATGCGCGCTAGCTTTCTCTTTGCTAGCAAAAAACCCTGTACATTCAAATACTACATCAACATTCATTTGGCCCCAAGGAAGTTTCGTTGGGTCACGCTCAGCCAGTACCTTGGCCCTTGTTTTACCAACAATCAAATGCTGGTCATCGACACTGACCGACTGACTAAATCGACCATGTGCCGAGTCATACTGTAAAAGATGTGCATTGGTATTCGCATCTCCAAGATCGTTAATTGCGACAATCTCAAATTGATTATCTTGCTGAGACTCATAAATAGCGCGTAATATATTGCGGCCAATTCGTCCAAATCCATTAATAGCAATCTTGATTGTCATATAGCATTTTCCTGTTCATGGGTCACGCCCAATTTCGTGTTTATTTTTAAAATTCCATCTGGAGTACTAGTTAACTAGACGTCTGGATCGCGTCAAACGCAACTATCCTTCCAAGCAGATTATCATATAGGCGCATTAATTATTGATCGCAGATTCTACAATCGGCATAACTTCTTCTACAGAGAGTCCAAAATATCTAAAAAGGTCCTCCGCCGGTGCAGATGCACCAAAAGTGTCGATAGAGATGATGTATCCAGATGAACCAACATACCGATTCCAACCACTACCCGTACCCGCTTCAATCGCAACTTTGACTTTAACGGACTCGGGAAAAACTGAAGACCTATAAGACGATTCCTGCTGGTCGAACAACTCAGTGGACGGCATTGAAACAACTCGGATATGGCGTTTTTTCTGGGCTAAAACTTGAGCAATCTCAACTGCTAAAGCCACTTCGGATCCTGTAGCAACAATAATTGCTTCTGGTGTTTCAGAGCAATCACGCAAAACATAACCCCCTCTAGATATCAGGGAAACTTGTTCATTACTACGCTCATAATATGGTAATTTTTGTCTGGATAATAACAAGCAAGTAGGGCCATCTACTCTTTCTATAGCTTGGCGCCAAGCTATAATCGTTTCTAGAGCATCGCATGGCCTCCAAACTACCATATTTGGTATTAATCGTAACGACTCCGCATGCTCAACAGGCTGGTGTGTAGGACCATCCTCCCCCAACCCAATCGAATCATGCGTAAATACGAATATGGAGCGAATCTTCATTAGCGCGCTCATTCTCAACGCATTACGAGCATAATCGGAAAATGTTAAAAACGTCGCACAAAACGGAATAAACCCTCCATGCAAAGCAAGGCCATTACTAATTGCCGCCATTCCAAATTCCCGGACTCCATAAAAAATGTAATTACCATTGGTATTTTTCTGGCTTACAATCTGCATACCGGGCCAAGAAGTAAGATTAGAACCTGTTAAATCTGCGGATCCACCAATTAGTTCTGGAAGATTTGGAGCGATTAACTCTAAAGTTCGTTGTGATGCTTTCCGGCTCGCTAACGCCTCTGCCTTATCAGATATCGTCTGTAGCGCAGCATCCATTACTGCCGCCCAATTAACAGGTAAAGCGCCTGACAAACGCCTCTCAAACTCAGCAGCCAAATCTGGATAGCTCGATTTGTAGTACTCAAACTTTTCCTTCCATTCTGATTCCAGCTTGGAACCACTATCTTTAGCGTCCCACGCTTGATAAATATCTTCGGGTATTTCAAATGGTGGATAGTGCCACCCAATTGTTTCTCTCGTTAAATCTATCTCTTCCAAACCGAGCGGGGCTCCATGGCAAGATTCTTTGCCTTGCTTATTTGGCGAACCCCATCCAATTACAGTCTTACAACAAATGAGTGTCGGCCTCCGATTCTCATTTACGGCGGCATTGATTGCCTCCTTGATAGTTATTGGATCATGACCATCAACATCTTCGATCACACGCCAACCATAGGCACGAAAACGTGCGGGAGTGTCATCTGTAAACCATCCCTGCACGTCACCATCAATCGAGATACCATTGTTATCCCAAATTGCAATTAATTTGTCTAACCCAAGAGTGCCTGCCAACGAGCATGCTTCATGGGAAATGCCCTCCATCAAACAACCATCACCAAGCAACACCCAGGTATGATGGTCTATAAGCTCGCATCCTTCACGATTGTAACGGCCAGCAAGTATCTTCTCTGCCAACGCTAAACCTACAGCATTGCCTAACCCTTGGCCTAAGGGGCCTGTGGTTGTTTCAATGCCCGGTGTGTCTCCATACTCTGGATGTCCCGGCGTTCGCGAATGTAGCTGACGAAAATTCTTAAGCTCTTCCAACGGTAGATCGTAACCAGTCAGATGCAAAAGAGCATAATGAAGCATCGAGCCATGGCCGTTAGAAACAATAAATCTATCGCGATCAATCCAATTAGGATTTCTCGGATTAAAGCGGAGAAAGTCACTCCATAGAACTTCGGCAATATCAGCCATGCCCATTGGCATTCCGGGATGACCACTATTTGCGCGCTGTACTGCATCCATACTGAGTGCTCGTATAGCATTTGCTTTTTCACGCCGTTTGTCGCGCACAGTTTCAGATAATTTTCTCATTTCGTACAACACTGCATAAAATATTTTTTTGAGAACATTTTATATCCTATATTAGATCACTCTAACGAAACACCAAAGTCAATCCTCAAACATCACCGTCAATGCTGTCAAGCAAAATACTTATTAATTCCTGCTGTCATTTTCACGTATCCACTGAAACCACTCTTTGTAGAGTGTCTCATTCACTGCTGCAACAACTGAGCGCTTTGTAAGCATATGGCAATTCAAAGCGGTACCTTTCAGTGTGCTGCAAGCTCCACCTGCCTCGCGCAAAATCAAACTACCAGCTGCATAATCCCACATTCGCTGTCCGCCATGAAGATAAAGTTGTATTCGACCTGCCGCTACCCAACACCATTCCAAAACGCAGGACCCCAGATTTCTTTGGGAGCGGTAAGGTGGAGAACGAACCAAGCGCTCTGCCAGTTGCCCTACTAAACGTTTCAAATCCACATTTGCTACACATAGATCTAGGCTAATCATCTCTCCTCTTGTTTGCAATAATTGCCCATTCAAATAAGCCCCACAACCACGCACTGCATGAAATAATTCGTCTCGCACCGGATCATAAACTACTCCGAGATCAACTTCCCCGTCACCAATTAGCGCCAATGAAATCCCATAAAATGGAAACCCCATAGTAAAATTCGTTGTGCCATCAAGTGGGTCAAGTGCCCAGAATTGACCACCTGCCCTATTCACAATTTCCGCCTGTTGTTGGTGCTCCATTTCTTCGCCCATAAAAGGAATATCAGGCCAACGCTGACGCAGTGATTTGGAGATCATGTCCTGCAACAGGTGATCTGTGGAAGTCACCACACTCCCGTCATCTTTAAACAATGTGTCTCGAATGACGGGTTGACGCAGGCCGGAAATCCTCACGGCATCCGTAACGATTTCTTGTATAACAACAGGATCTGGAATACTAGACACAGATCAATTAAGCAGTAATCTTCAAAATTGTCGGCAACAGTAAGGAGAAAAGTCGAAGCTAGCTAAAGAATCCTGCCCCTCCATAGCCTATCTCAATTCGACAAAGATCTTGTTAATTTTATTCATCAGTAGTATCAGGCAGATTGTAGCAGAAAACTAACAAAAGACAGGACAAAATGTTAAAGGATGATCTGCGAATAGAGAAACCTACTGAATATTCGGTTTGATTAGAATTGGATAGTGGATCCTGAATAGCAACTCATCGATCGGCAAATTCGATGATCGCCAGATGTTCGAACAGCCTATTTGACTCAGGAGTAGCTCTCCGATATGCCTCACCTGCTATTATTTAGCTCGGCAAATTTATTATCCATTCGTGTATTTCCTAACCATCTTTAGATCGTTTGCCTTTATCAAACCAGAAAAATATCGTCAAAACGCCAGAAACGCCGTATTCATGCCATAACTGGAATCGCCCACCTAGGAGGTCAATGCATGGCTCGCGAGTCGTCACGTGATACAGATTATCTCTAATCAATATTGTAGGGAGCCCAAATGTCTCTAGCGCATTACTCAAAATCTCAAAATTAAAGGCTAAGCGGATAGACTTAGCTCTATAATCAGAGATATGAATGGATCTCTATATCAGAATCTTACGAATCAATTCTTGATCGCTATGCCTCATTTAGAGGACTCCTACTTTTCCCGCACAGTTACTCTAATTTGTCAGCACGACGCGAATGGCGCACTTGGTGTAGTCGTAAACCGCACATTAGATTCATTGTCTGTCCGTGATATTTTGCGTGAATTCAATTTACCCGACCCCGGCTCTACCCAACTAACGAATACACCAATTTATGTCGGTGGTCCCGTTCACAATGAGCTTGGACTCGTATTACACAAAGATTTAGGCCGTTGGCAATCTACACTACGGGTGGGAACACAATTAGGCCTAACGTCATCGCGAGACGTCCTTGAAGCTATATCTATGTCAAATGGTCCTGACGATTGCCTTCTGGTATTAGGTTACGCAGGCTGGGCAGCGGGTCAACTCGACTTTGAAATTCAACAAAATAGCTGGCTAAACGTGCCAGCCGACCCCAGGATAATCTTTGATGTTGATGTAGAACAACGCTGGGGAGAAGCAGTTGCATCCCTAGGAATTGATATTGCAACACTTACTCAGGAATTTGGGCACGCATGAACGAGATCCTGCTCGGTTTTGATTATGGATCCCAAAAAATCGGTGTTGCAGTAGGACAAGTTGGTACAGGTTCGACTCAGGGCATAGCAACCATAAAAAATAACTCGTCGTCAGGTCCGTGGACCAAAATACAAAACTTAATCAATGACTGGAAGCCGGCCTATCTCATTGTAGGAATACCACTAACTTCTAGTGGCGATGAATCGCAATTTGCCAAAGATATCAGAAAATTTGCCGAGCAACTTCAATATCGCTTCAATCTACCGGTCAATTTTATCGATGAAACGCTCACAACGGACCTAGCTGATGCCATAATCCGTGAAACGACGAAACCTGGGAAACGCATCACAAAACGCAGACAATCGCTACGCGATCAAATAGCCGCCGAGTTCATCCTTCAAACATACATCAATGAATTCAACAATATTGCCAAATCCCGATGAACTAATCTCTGCTATGGGGGCTAGCCTTCGGTCTAACCTAGTAGATGATCCTATACTTATCGGTATACATACCGGAGGAGCATGGGTAGCCAAAAGACTACATGCAAATCTAGGATTAACAACCCCCCTAGGCTCAATAGACATCAGCTTTTATCGAGACGACTTTTCTAGAATAGGTCTTCATCCTGAGGTGAAAATGTCGGAAATTCCCGATGACATAGAAGACCGCTCAGTTATTCTCGTTGACGATGTGCTACAGACAGGGAGAACCATTAGAGCAGCGCTCAACGAGATCTTTTCGTGGGGTCGACCAGCCGTAGTCCAGCTGGCGGTATTGATTGAACGCGGAGCACGTGAACTGCCTATTCAGCCAGATGTTGTTGGAGTAAGACTAAATCTTGACCCATCACAACATATAAAGCTATCTGGGCCTGAGGAGCTAAAATTAACAATAATGAAAAAACACCTATGAATGTTTATAGATTCAAGCAAAGTTATAAGGTGATCAAATTTTGAAATCTTTGATCCAATTCGACCAAGATGGACGCCTCACTCATTTTCTAACTATCCGTGGGCTCAATCGCGAAACTCTCAGTGAAATATTAGACGATGCGGAATCTTTTATCAGCATTGGTGAGCGACAAATACGCAAAGTTCCATTGTTGCGAGGACGTACGCTGGTAAATCTATTTTTTGAAGACAGTACCCGCACACGAACAACTTTTGAAATTGCTGCAAAGCGATTGTCCGCCGATGTTATCAATCTAAATGCCTCTCGACTCTCTACCAATAAAGGAGAACGAATTTTAGACACTATCCGGACTTTGGAGGCCATGCATACTGACATTTTTGTAATTCGTGATAATGCTAGTGGAACATCCCACCTACTTGCGGAACACATGCCTCCTCATGTTCATATTATAAATGCGGGCGATGGAAGACATGAGCATCCAACCCAAGCTATGCTTGATATGTTTACTATTCGAAGACATAAAAAAGATTTCGGCGATCTACGAGTTGCCATAGTTGGCGATATTCTTCACTCAAGAGTTGCTAGATCACAAATTCATGCTCTCGGCATTCTTGGGACACGAGATATCAGAGTTATTGGTCCGCGCACCTTGCTACCTACAGAAATCGAAAGGCTAGGAGTGAATACTTTTTCTGACCTCGACGAAGGATTGGAGGGTGTGGATGTAATAATGATGTTGCGTCTACAACTCGAGCGAATGGAGGGACAATTAATCCCAAGCTCTCAGGAATATTTCCGAAGATATGGGCTAACAACGGAACGTGTACGTAGAGCTGACCCAGATGTTATTGTGATGCATCCAGGACCAATAAATCGAGGACTCGAAATAGCTTCTGAGGTTGCTGATGGGGAGAACTCGTTAATTCTTGAGCAGGTAACAAATGGCATTGCAGTGCGCATGTCAATAATGGCTAAAGTAATGGATGGACAAAATTCATCCCAAGAGGCAGACAAATGAGTGTTCTAATTAAGGGGGGGCGTGTAATAGACCCCGCTAACAACATTGACCAGATTGGAGACCTATTTCTATCGCATGGCATAGTAGCCTCCCTAGGAGAGGAGCCAGCAGGGTTTTCTCCGGATGAAACTATTGATGCACGAAACCTCATTGTGTGTCCTGGTCTTGTCGATTTGCAAGCGCGTCTTAGGGAGCCAGGCGAGGAACATAAGGCGACACTTGAAACTGAACTAACTGCTGCGGTTGCGGGTGGTGTTACAACTGTATGCTGCCCACCCGATACAGATCCTGTTATAGACACCCCTGCGATGGTTCAGATGATTAAACAGAAAGCAAGAGCAATTGGACTTGCACATGTCTATCCTATAGGTGCTTTAACTCGCAACCTCGCTGGCCAGCAATTATCAGACATGGCGGCGCTGGGAGATGCCGGTTGTGTCGCAGTTGGTAATGCAGATCAGTCTGTCGACAATACATTACTAATGCGAAGAGCCATGCAGTACGCTGCAACCTTTAATCTAAATGTGTTCCTGAACGCGCTAGATCCATGGCTAAAAGGAAATGGATGCGTTCACGAGGGTGAGGTTAGCACTCGACTTGGATTACCCGTAATACCTGAAGCAGCTGAAGTGGTAGCTTTGGCAAGAGAGCTCGCCCTACTCGAAACTACTGGCGCATCTGGACACATAACACAAGTATCATGCGCGCGCTCTGTTGAAAAATTGGCAGAAGCTCAAACTCGAAAAATAGCTGTTACAGCCGCGGTATCCGCACATCATTTGCATCTAAGTGAACAGGATATCGGTGAATTCGACACTATGTGTCATGTAATACCACCTCTAAGAAGCGTGCAAGATCGCGATAGCCTCCGAGTGGCACTCGCCGATGGTATCATCGGAGCAATTTGCTCTGATCATCAACCACATCGCTTGGATGCTAAACTAGCCCCATTTAGCGAATCCTCTCCGGGTATTTCTGGTCTTGAAACCCTACTGTCACTGGCGCTCAAATTGACAGAAGAACAAATTGTAGATTTGCCAAGAGTTATAACCGTACTTACTGCTGGTCCAGCACGTATCCTCGGCATTGATGCTGGTCACTTATCACCTGGAGCAAGGGCTAACGTCTGCGTTTTTGATCCACATATAGAATGGAGAGTAGATGCTACCGAATTTTATAGCAATGGCGAGAATACTCCATTCAATGGAGAGATACTCAAAGGTAGGGTGATGTTCACAGTGGTCGATGGAAGCATTGTATATCGCAACAGACATCATTAGCTTAACCTGTCTACACTCGTCTATGTGCTAGCTTACTTATGATAAATGAGTCTTTCTCTAAATTATCTGGTCGAAGTCTATTTATTTTACTTTTGATCGCTATTGGCTCGGGTTGCTTTCTGCTGACTTACATTATGGGCAACAATGTAATGTGGTCTGTATGGAATATTCCAACGATGACACCACATTTCGCTGATCTCCGAGTATTCACAGGAGTCATAACTTCTATTGAAGCTGGATATGATCCACTTTTTAATAATCCAGGCGATCCATGGAATCGTGAACTAAATCATCCGCGTATCGTGCAAACTATCATTGTTGCCTTAGGATTAAGAGAAGCTCATACAACCATTATTGGCGTCATAATGATCTCTCTGTTTCTATTAAGTCTTATCTATTCGATGAATTACTACGGAAAATTGACCGCTATAATATTAATTATCGTTACGTTCTCTCCAGCTACTATGCTAGGCATTGAGAGAGCAAATAATGATCTACTGATATTTGCAATTGTAGCTTTAACAATTATCTTAAGCAGATTATCAGGCTTATTAGCATCCTGCACTATCTTACTATCTGCAACGCTTAAATTATTTCCTATCTTTTCTATATTAATTTTTTTGCGGTACCAAAAATCAAAATTTGTTATCTACAGCATCTTAGTCAGCATAATATTTGTTGGCTACCTTTACGTGAACTTAGATGATCTACCTCAAATATTCTCCTCTACGCAAAAAGGGGTGACTGTTTTTAGCTATGGTAGCAGGTCATACTCTTTGGATGTTGAGCTGCTAGTTGCTATGTTACCTTGCTTTATAGTTTTAATAATAAATGCTGTCTTCTTTTTAACTGCCAAGTATCATGACTTGTCGCAGGATCATTTAGCCTCTTACAATCTCGACGCGTTCAGAGTGGGGGCGGGGATCTATATTGGCACATTCTTTCTTGGAAATAACTGGTCGTACCGTCTTATCTTTGTTATTTTTACAATTCCCTTCTTAATCGAATGCTTGAAAAAACCACCACTCAGAGTATGGAGTTATGTCACCCTGTCGTCTATTATTTTTTCTTTCTGGTCCATACGATTTGATGACATACCGCTTTCGGGAGCCTTAGATGAAGTTGCAAACTGGCTGATGCTATCCGGCCTTTTTTGGATTCTCCTAAATTCGGTCCCTATATATCTGCACCCTTCGAAAATACGTCTTCGAAACAACGACTGAAAAACACAGTAGGAGTCCCCGATACTTACAGGTCAATTCTAACTAAGATCACCTACGAGCTCACAAAGTTTGTCCACAGACAAAAATTCTGGATTAGTATCGCTTGCATAGCGAAATTCCTCGGGACACTTACTATAGCTCTTGTGATTCTCTCTTTGATCTAGAAAATTATCGACTGTGTAGTCGCTCGATGAAATACTCGGAAAAACTACATAATGATTTGCATGAGCAAGAGTTGTCATGGCGTCTGTTGGCGTTATCATCTCTTCATGGAG
>MDTE01006843.1_pt1 | contig 11925 bp, 10 predicted proteins | sample 811231 | NCBI WGS metagenome assembly MDTE01 (sample SAMN05326651, study PRJNA326480) | marine metagenome | isolation source: seawater | place: Indian Ocean: Red Sea | collected 2010
CCTGGAAGAGTTGATCGAATCATTACAGCAAGCGCAAAGCGACCGCGAACAACAGCAACAACAACAGCAACAACAACAGCAACAACAACAGCAGCAGCAATCAGAGGAGCCACCACTCGTGACGATGCTAGAGGAACTGCGGATGATCCGCGCTCTGCAATTACGAGTCAATCGCCGCACCAAGAGTTACTCCCGGATTCTCGTGAATCCAGATGACCCTGTTGGCCAGGCTAAGGATCCAGATCTTCAAAACTCCTTACGTGAACTCAGCCAACGGGAAGCCCGCATTCAGCGCATTACTCGTGATCTGGTACTCGGAAAGAACCGCTAATGCAAATGCAACACCACAAGGCATCCGGCCACTGTTTGGCCCGCAGATTTTCGACATTCCTCGGCACCGTGACTTTGCTTTTGCTGTCCATTCAAGTGGTTGCCCAGGACGATCTGAAAGTGCGCGCTAGTTGGGACATTCCCACGCTGGAACAAGCTGAATCCAGGATGCGAGACTGGCTTGATACAAAAAACATCAGCGACGACCTGCGCAGCAAGGTCGACGCTATCTGGGCATCGCCAGACTCGAACGCCGTTGCCCGCGATTTATTAGCGCGCGTTGCCAGCACCGCGGCACTCGCAGACCCTCGAGTGGCAAAGCTGACAACCCTTTGCCAGGGCCCCAAACAGTCACTCCTGCTTCCCGAGTTGCCAGTGTTAACCACTCCGGAACTTCCCGCATTTCTGAAAGCAACTCTTCGTCTCTACTACGCGCGATGGCTGGCGCAACACGGCTGGCACGACGAAGTATTACTCCAACTAGCGGAAACGTCGACCAGCGATGTGCTCGATCCAGCGTCGCTGCTGTTCTATCGCGCTACTGCCGAACACACCCTTCTGAAGAAAGAAGCATGCCTGAAAAGCCTGTCTAAATTACTCGAAAAGGAAAAAGAAATACCTCGTCGCTACGCGACTGTAGCCCGCTTGTTAGAAGCGGACAGTCAGCAGCTAAAAACCGATTCACTGGACGAGGTTGCACGTTTAATGAACGATGTGCGGCGTCGACTAGATCTCGGGCGCACTGGCAAACGCGTTCGAGAGGAAGAAGACGAGGTCATAGCTAAACTCGACAAAATGATTAAGAAACTGGAAGAAGAACAACAGCAACAACAGCAACAACAGCAACCGGGTCAGCCACAAGGCAATCAGAATGCACCCCAGCAGCCGGCGAATGAAAGCAACGCATTGCCAGGCAGCGGACCAGGGAATGTAGATCCCCGAAATCTGGGGGATAACATTGACTGGGGAAGTCTGCCGCCGAAAGAACGTCAGGCGACACTTCAACGGATAAGCGAAGGACTCCCCGCGCATTTTCGAGAAGTGATCGAGGCTTACTTCAAAAAGATCGCCAGTAAAGATGATTGAACCGTATCAAGCAGCGGAAGTGCCAACCCTCGCACTATCATTTGTAGCTTCCAGTCCTTGCCATCGCCACGGAGTCTAACCATGTTGAGCCTGGCTGCCACTGCTTTATTTTTCCTGGCATCTGATGAGCTCAGCGTCACACTGCTTTCCGGAAACGAAATTTCCGGCCAGCTGGTTGCCCTGAAGGATGGAACCATCTCGCTCAAAGGCCGCGACTCGGTTCAAGAATATTCATTCTCTGAATTGCTCACGATTACGCGCCGTGCGGAGGGGAAAAAGAGTGCGCGTCCGAGTGCATGGATCGAGTTAACCGATGGCTCTAAATTGAACGGACACGCGTTTTCCGTAGAGAAGCGGATCGCTGACATCACGTTGATTCAGGGAGAGAAACGACAAATTGCTACCAGGTTGATTCGTGCGGTCAGATTTCACCCCCCCTCACCAACCGACGCTCAATGGAAGCGTATCGCCCACCGCAAAGTTACCGCAGACGTGCTTGCCATACGGGTCGACGACAATGTGCTGGACGAATTGGATGGCATTCTACACAACATTGACGCAGACACAGTCCATTTCGAATTAGACGATGAAACTGTGCCCGTGGAACGAATGCGACTCGAAGGAGTCGTCTATTTTCACCCACCCCGTGCACCAGCCCCTAAGCCTGTTGCCCAGCTACTCGACGCCTACGGCAATCTGTGGAATGCCCAGTCGCTCCAGCTGCGCGCGGACCGTTTGCACGTTACGACTTCCAGCGGATTAAAACATAATCTGGCACTGACCGATCTAGCCAAGATTGATTTTTCCTCTGAGAACCTTACCTTCCTGAGTGACCTCGATCCAGATTCCGTAACCTGGACTCCTTTCGTCGGCAAAGCAGACCCATTGGCTCAAGCCTTGTTTGGACCTCGACGTGACCGGAGTTTTAGCGGCGGAACACTCCAACTCAGTAAGCCAGATGGTCGCGAACTGGAATATCGGAAAGGACTGGCAATTCAAAGCCGGACCCAATTGGTCTACCGACTGACCGAGCAATTTCGAAGATTTAAAGCCACGGTCGGGTTCGATCATCGAACGCGCAGACAAGGAAATGTTGATTTGGTGATTCTTGGCAACCAGCGTGAACTCCTCAGAAAATCGGTCACCGGTGCAATGGAACCGTTTGATTTGGATTTGGATATTTCGGGAATTCAACGTTTAACAATCCTGGTCGATTACGGAAAAGGCAAGGGGATTCAGGACCACCTGAACCTCTGCAACGCAAGGATCACAAAATAATGATTCAGGACCATCGCAGGGCAACAAACGGCATACGGCACCACTGTGCCCGCCTGCCTGGTGCGCCTCTACTAGCTGCATGGTTGGTCGTGCTCTGGGGTCTTGTGTCGTTTGCTGCAGAACTCCCACCGCTGGTACGAAACGCAGAACAAGAGCGCATTCGCGTCATCGCAAAAGCGAAAGCGACCGCGGTCTGTATCTTTGCACGCGGTGGTCACGGGGGCGGGTCAGGCGTGCTCATTTCCCCGGACGGTTTCGCGCTGACCAATTACCACGTGGTCAAACCCGCCGGAAATTATATGAAGTGCGGAATGGACGACGGAAAACTATACGACGCAGTTCTCGTCGGCCTTGACCCCACTGGCGATGTAGCCCTGATCAAGCTGCTGGGCCGGACCGATTTCCCACATGCAACACTCACCGATAGCAATCGTGTCCGCAGCGGAGACTGGTGTTTTGCGGTCGGCAACCCCTTTCTCCTGGCAACAGATTTTCAGCCAACTGTCACATATGGGATTGTCTCCGGTATTCATCGCTATCAACCTCCGGCAGGAACTTTGCTTGAATACACGGACTGTATACAAACGGATGCATCGATTAATCCGGGAAACTCGGGTGGACCGCTATTCAATGCGGCTGGCGAGTTGATCGGTGTCAATGGCCGAGGATCGTTTGAAAAACGCGGGCGTGTTAACGTCGGCGTTGGCTATGCTATCTCCAGCAACCAATTGCGCAACTTTCTTGGCTACCTCAAGAGCGGACGCATTGTCGATCACGCCACCTTGGGAGCAACCGTAGCCACGTCCGATGACGGACGTGTAGTGGTCTCTAATATCCTTGACTCGTCAGACGCCTATCGGAGAGGACTGCGATATGGTGACGAGATCGTGGCCTTCTCGGGGCGCACTATTAACACCGTCAATGAATTCAAGAACGTACTGGGAATTTACCCGAAAGGCTGGAGCGTACCTCTCGAGTATCGCAGAGACGGCCAAGAGTTCGAAGTGGTTGTAAGATTGATGGGAGTGCATTCGCGACGAGAACTCCTCCGTAAGATTCAGGGCCCCACTGCTGAACAACCACAACCAAACCCTGCCCCCAAGAAACCCGCCCCCAACCAACCTGATGCTCCCAAACGTCAGCCCCTGCCAGCGCCCCAGATACCTGCACCTCAAAAACTTCCACCTGAAATTACGACCCTTGTGCAACCAAGGGAGGGTTATGCAAACTACTTCTTCAATCTGGAAAATCAGAAACGAATCTGGACCGCGAATGTCCAGCACGGTGATTTTTCCAATACCAAAGGACAGTGGTTATTTTCAGGGGCGTTGAAGGCTGGGGGGGAGTTCCAGATCGCGTTGGAAGACTCGCGACTTCTCGCACAGTTTCCTTCAGGGCCCGCCCTGGTTGATACCACACTTGACCTTGACCAACAGACAGACCCAGAGGACAGCGGAGGCCTGCTTGCCGCGTTACATTTGTGGCGCCGCCTACTCACGTCAGGACCCGACAAGTTTGGCGAAATGTTCTACCTGGGCACAGCACCCACTCCTTCGCAACCCGGTCTTTTCGATGTACTTGTGGGAACCTACGACGTTATTCAAGAGACGAGATTCCTGTTTGATACGGCCAATGGAAAACTGGTTGGTATGGAAATGGCACTCAACGACGACATCGACCGATGCGACATCACGTTCTCGGATTTCAACATGTACAAAGGATTGCAAATCCCCCACAAAATAGAAGTTCGACATGGCAGTCAATTATTTGCCACGCTTGAAGTCACGAACTTTGAAATCAAGAGTCCCACCGTGAAAAAGCCCTAAACCAATGTCACGCCTTTTAGCTCTAGTTAATTCCAGGTACGCCACGGGAATTTGCCGGCCCATCAGAATCGTGCTGCCGGCAATACTACTGTTCAGTTGGCTATGTGCGCCATCAGATCTTCCGGCGGATGACTCGTACGCGCAAACCATCTCTGCGGTACAGCCCAAGATGGTCAAGATTTATGGCGCTGGGGGCATTCGCGGACTTGAAGCATATCAGAGTGGGTTGATCATTTCTGAGAAGGGGCATGTGCTTACGGTATGGAGTTACGTACTCGATACCGAAGACGTCGCTGTAGTGCTAAACGACGGTCGCAAGTTCCAGGCTCAATTGACGGGAGCTGATCCGCGTCTCGGAATTGCAATCCTGAAGATCGATCTCACGGAAACACCCCACTTCGCGCGACAAGCATCGGCAGAACCAGAGCCGGGGGACCGTATTCTCGCATTCAGCAACCTGTACGGAGTTGCTACCGGCAATGAACCGGCCAGCGTCTTGCATGGCACCATTGCTGCGCGTACACAACTAGCAGCGCGAAGAGGTGCCTTCAATACTACCTACAAAGGACCTGTTTTTATTCTCGACGCAATGACAAATAACCCAGGAGCCGCCGGTGGTGCATTGACCGATCACCAAGGTAATCTCATCGGTCTTCTGGGCAAGGAACTGCGCAATGCCGAAAACGAAATCTGGTTGAACTATGCCATACCCATTGCAGTACTCGCCAACTCGATTGATGACCTGATTGCCGGACGCACCCCCTCGCAATCCAGCAACGCAGATCGCAAGAAACCGGCCCAGGCCCTCAACCCAGCACTCTTAGGATTCGTGCTTGTTCCAGATGTACTCGACAAGACACCCGCTTTCGTTGACAACGTCCGAAAAGGTTCCGTAGCTGAGCAAATGCAGTTGCAACCTGACGATCTGATTTTATTTGCCAATGAGCGTCTCGCCTCAACGTGTAAGCAACTCATCGAAGAGCTTTCCTTTATTGACCGAATCGACCCGGTAACACTCACCATTCAACGAGGGCAAAATTTGATCGACATCACCCTTCAAATTCCGTGACATCTCGTTGCAGCGCGAAATGACATTCACCTCCAAGACCGATCCACGATTCTTAATGACAACACTTCGAATCTTTTCTTGCCAGGTCTACAGATCGATGCCAGTTAATCGTGACGGGCTCCTGGTCCTGTTTATACTTGCCTCCGCACTTGCCACATCAACAGAATGGTGTACGAGTACTCGCGCTGCTGACGACTTATTGTCTCTGGAAGCCCAGGCGATGAAGTCCGCTGTTGCACGAATTGCTCCTTCCGTACTGCGGATCGAAACATTTGGCAATCAACAACGCGCTGGATCACCGCTAACAAACAGCCGAATCACGTCGGGTGTGGCAGTATCGGAGGAGGGTCACATCCTATCGAGTGCTTTCCAGTTTGCTGGTAAACCCAGCTCGATTCTCGTCACCTTACCGACCGGAAAACGCGTTGCCGCACAGATTGTCGCCCGTGACCAAAGTCGAATGCTGGTAATGCTGAAAGTTACGACCGAAGAGAAGCTGAGCGTTCCAGAAATAGTACCCCGGGCGGACATGCGAGTAGGACAATGGACTCTGGCAGTGGGCAAGACCTTTGACAAAGACTTACCGAACCGTTCGGTTGGTATCCTGAGCGCTCTCAATCGGATCTGGGGCAAGGCGATCCAAACTGATGCGAAGATTTCTCCCGCCAATTACGGTGGTCCCCTTATCGATATTGAGGGACGAACTTTGGGAATCCTGGTACCCATGTCACCACAACAACAAACTGAGGTTGCTGGCGCCGAATGGTATGATTCCGGAATTGGATTTGCGGTTCCACTTGCCGACATGCTGCCATATCTGGAACAACTCAAACGCGGCGAGGATCTTAAGCCTGGACTGCTTGGAATCTCGCTCAAAGCAGGAGACATCTATTCGTTACCGGCAGAAATCGCCGCGGTTCAACCTAAATCACCAGCCTACCAGGCGAACCTTGCCGTAGGAGACGTGATTGTAGACGTTGATAAGCAACCTGTGTCCCGCCAGGTGCAGTTGCGGCACGCTTTGGGACGTCATTACGCAGGCGACAGTGTATCTCTAACCGTCCAACGCGGCGAAGAACGCGTTACCGTTTCTCTGAAGCTGACTGACAAACTCGACCCCTACATCCACCCATTTCTGGGTCTGCTTCCCGCACGTTTACGGAACTCAAACGAACGTGGGATCGAAATTCGTTACGTGTATGCCAATAGCCCAGCCGCCAAGATCGGATTGCGTCCCGGCGATCGCCTCCTGGCAATCGCGGAAAAGAACATTAACGTTCCCGATGACGTTTACACGATCCTTGGATCCTTTGAACCTGGGTCGGAATTCGCAATCAGTGTCATCAAATCTGGGCGGCCCGAAACCATTGCACTGTCGACTTCCAAGTTACCGACACAAATTCCCAAGGAACTTCCCTTGGTACCGCCACTTGAAACCGCCGCCGACAATCCCGCGATAACTGGCCTCATACCTATCAAATTGCCAGAAGAACCGAATGAATGTGTTGCACTGGTACCAGACAGTTATAAGGCCGGAGTACTGCATGGCCTGGTTGTGTGGCTGCACCCGTCCGGACAATTCAATCAAGAGCGTCTCGTGAAACGCTGGCAGCGTCACTGCAATACTCGACACCTGATCCTGTTGATGCCACAAGCAGCAAAACAAAAACGGTGGGTCCCCACTGAAGTCGACTACGTGCGCAAAGCAATTGACGAGATTCGCAAATCCTACCGGATAGACGATACGCGGATTGTCGTGCACGGACATCAGGCCGGCGGGGTACTGGCATACATGCTTGCTTTTTCGCAACGCGACTTGATACGTGGTGTCGCGACTGTCGACGCTGAGGTTCCGCGACGACTGAATGTTCCTGCAAATGCCCCGCTTCAACGCTTAGCCGTCTATGCAGCATCTGACAGTGAATCGCCAAGAGCCGCGCGGGCAGCCGCGGCATTAAAACGCCTGCGGGATTTACAATACCCTGTCACAACGCGCCAATCGAAAGGCTATCTCTCCGAGATACAGGTCGATGAATTGGTGCGGTGGATCGACACATTAGACCGGCTCTGACGAGAAAACCTCACTGAGCATACAATGCTGATAGTGCCAGAGGTGACGCTGTGTACTCAGCGATTACGTAGCGTGTCGCGGATTTCGTATACCACGGTTATTATTTGAGCATCCATTTGCGCTAACAAGCATTCGCCGTCGCCTGATTGCCAACCATGCAACGCTATTTCCTGGGATTCCTCGCTCTGCTGCTCACTACGACCGGCCTTGTGTGGCTAGTGAATGGGACCAGTAACGAATTCGAAAATGCGATTGCCTCGGCCTGCCTCAAAGTTGGTCCCGTCCTGGGAGCACTTTGGCTTGCATTCCCTCAAGTCCTTCAAATCGTACGTCGATTTCCACCTGTACTGATCATCGCAATTGTGCTTAGCAGCGGATTTGTTATCGTCAGACCCAAATCCGCCCCCTTCGTAATCCCGGTTCTCTTCGCCATCCTGGGTCTGCACTATCTTGGCCTCCTGTTCAAGTCCACAGCCAAGAAACCATAGGCTGCACGTTTAATCGCGCAGATTATCGGCAGCTTGACGCGGCCGAAAAAACAAAACACCGCATGCACCCACCTGGTGCCGTCACGCGGTAACGTCTGCATCCAGACATGTGCGGATGGCACGGAACACTCGATCAAACATTTCTTCGGTCAACCGCCCAGTAAAGGTATTTTGCTGGCTGGGGTGATAACTACCCACCAGGAGAGTCTGGTTGTCAAGCTGAACCTCAACTGCGTGGCCAAACTTCGGACGTCGTGCGGCCCACCATTCGCGCTCTATCGCTACATCTACAGTACTTTTCCATGCTAGTTGCCCCAAAGCCAGAATGACCTGTGGCTTCACCTGATCAATTGTCTCATCAAGCCAACTTCGACAGGAGCTAATTTCGGCAACAGCAGGCTTGTTAGCAGGAGGGGCGCAATGACAGATTGCAGTGATAACGCAATCGATCAACCTCATTCCATCATCTGAATCGGTTGATTCACACTGACTCGCAAAGCCCGTTTTGTAGAGTGCGCGGTACAGCCAATCACCGCTGCGATCCCCGGTAAACATTCGCCCGGTTCGATTCGCGCCATGCGCTGCCGGTGCAAGCCCGACGATGAGCAAACGCGCGGGCGGTGAGCCAAAATTGGGAACCGGACGTCCCCAATATTCGCATTCCCGATACGCGCGTCTTTTCTCTCGCGCAATCCGCTGGCAATGCTTGATCAGCCGAGGACACTTCTGACACTGGACGATTTGACGATTAAGTCTGGACCAGGACTTCATTTCAAATAAACACCTTCAGGGGCACAACGCGGCAGATGGATCCTGACTCTCACAACAATACCCTGAGTCAACGCCAACGCTTCTTTCCGGAGCGAACCGATTGCTACAAAATTCTTCAATACCATGAGAATTTTGATTCCAACACCATTGCCACCACCCGATCTACAAGCGAACCGAGTAGAATAACCGCGTTATCGTTTACACCAAACTGACCCGAACTCTCCTGTATCTTCTGACCAGCCTTCATGAACCTCTCGTGGACAACCTGGCAATTCGTCCTGGCTGGGTTCGCGTGCGCGACCGGTCCTATTCTAATCCACCTGCTCAACCGCCGCCGCACCAGGACTGTTTCCTGGGCGGCGATGCATCTCCTCCGTGAAGCACTCGCACAACAACAGCGTCGCTTGCGTTTGCGTGACTGGCTCTTGTTATTGCTCAGAACGGTAGCCATCCTGTTGTTCGCGGCAGGCCTGGCAAGGCCATTCTTTTCGTCTGGCTACCAGGGGGATGACAACCATTCAGCTATCCATGCGATACTCATTATCGACAACAGCCTGAGCATGAGCTATCTGGCAGTCGACGGACCACTCCTCGACCAGGCCAAAGCTCGTTGCCTCTCATTTATACGCAAACTTCCACCGGGCAGCGCTGTCAATCTCATCCCAGCTTGTGGAAATGAACTTCCCCTTCGTCCCGATCCCTATACCCGTGTTGATGAAATGCGTTCGGCATTAGGCGAAATTCAAATTGCCGACCAGTCAGTCCATCTCCGTGACATAATCAATCGAGCCCAACAGGCGTGTCAAATCGACAACCAACTCAGTAAACGAATCGTCTTTTTCACAGACCAACAGAAACTTCATTGGACAGACACGGAGGATCTTTTCGATGAAGTCGCTTCACTACAAATTGTCGATGTAACGCCCTCGTCGTGGGAGAACACCTGGGTATCGGGATTGCGTATTCAGGATGGATTGGCAGACACCAGCACGCCAACGACAATTCTCGTTCGTTTAGAACATCATGGTCCCGAACCGCGGCAAAATATCCCTGTCACGTTATGGGTGGAAGGGAAAGAAGTCGCCACGAAGACCATTACGTTACGTGGTAAACAAGACCTGCGAGAATTGACGTTTGAATACACTTTCAGCGACTTCGCACCCAATCCCGGAATCCCGCTTTACGTCCCGGTCAAAGTCACTTTACCTCCTGATCGGCTTAATGCAGACAATGAACGCGTGCTTGCTGTACCCGTTGTCAAACACCTGCCGATTGTATTTGTAGATCAATACAGTAATACAGAAGAAGATGCTGCAAAAAGCCAGATTGGAGAAACCTACCAGTTACGTCGTTTGTTAGCGCCAAATATTCCTCGCGATGCCAACGAGCCACCTGTATTCAAGATACGGCATCTGTCCATTCGCGAACTGCAGCAACAGCAACGCGAAGCAATATCCGACGCGCGACTTGTGATTATCGCTGGGGTTGCTGATCCCGGGACCAGTGTCACTCTTCTACGGGAATACGTGACACAAGGTGGGCGATTAATTGTTGGCACCGGCGGGCAGTTCGACCATGCGTTATGGAACCGTGCTGCCTGGCGAGAAGGTGACGGAATACTGCCGGGGAAGCTAACCGGCACTGTCGGCCAGCTCCCGGAGCTAACTAACAATCCGCAGTTATTTACCCTTGCTTTCGAGAGCATGGAGGAACATCACTACTTCCGACTACCCGGCGTCTCGAAAGTGGAACTCGAGGCGTTATTCTCCGAACCCGTTTTCTTCAAGGCCGTTGGCATCGACGCTGGCGCCGACGCAAGACAATCTCTTTATCGTCGCGCCCTGGCCCGTTTCACACGTCATGTTTCCCGAACAACTGCTGGAGTTCGGGAAAGAAACGAAGACAGCGCAGAGAGCATACCCGACAATCCACCACCACAGTGGCTTGGCTGGCAGACCTCATTTGTCGGTAGCCAGTGGAGAGGACTTCCTGCAGACCTGACGGCCCGACAACAATTCCTGGAATCGCGTGCCGCGAGCGAGTTGCCACAGATCCGCGCCCGCTATACAAACCCCAGCCACTCACCATTCCTGGTCGAACGTCGCATTGGACAGGGAAACACAATCTTTGTGAGCAGCGGATTCTTGGCCCGGTGGAACACACTCGCACAAACCCACGCATTCTTGATCTTCGATCGAATTGTACGTTCTCAGGTCCATGCAACTTTACCCATCCGTGATTTTCCCAGCGGACCGCGGATCGTGGTGGACATCGCTGCCCGTTCACGTACGCCAGACACAAGGATCTTTCGGCCCAATCGCCGCATCGCAGATAGTGTCGATGCTGGCTTACTACACGGCCCATACCTTGCCGTTGAAGTGCTGCTCCCGCTGACTCGTGGAATTTACCGGATTGCAACGCAAGACGACGCCACGAATCAGGATATTACAACTTGCGTCAGTGTGAACGGCCCCTCCGAAGAATCAAACTTGACAGCACTCAGCCGTGCTGATTTCGAAGAAAATACAACCGCAACACAAGTCCGCTGGATAGGACAAGACGAAGCACCAACCCTTGCAGGCGTAGCAATCCAAGGCCAAAGTATGTGGCGTTGGCTGATCGGTGGTGTCATTCTAGCGCTCATCGCCGAAACGGTCCTTCTGGTGCGCCAACATCGGCTGAATTCACCTGCAAAATTTGATCCGCAGCTCTAATTCCGCACCCCTGAATCCTGCGGACACAAAGTCCTCGTACCTACTGCGTTTTAGCAGCTCACCACACTCGGCTTGTTGTCGTGGGCTGACTACCGAAGTGGTTATCCACTAGACACACGGCTGGGTTATCAAAGCAACAAACCTGCCTTCCCGCACCAGCACGAGGCTGCAAATTCGAGGTGCAGCCTGTCTGACTGATTCTGGCCTGTCGCCAAAATCACGATCGGCGGTGCCAGCGCCGCGGTCCACTTACAAAAGGGCTGCCGTTGACAAAGAACCGCAAGCGGGCATC
>MDTE01148541.1_pt1 | contig 11925 bp, 13 predicted proteins | sample 811231 | NCBI WGS metagenome assembly MDTE01 (sample SAMN05326651, study PRJNA326480) | marine metagenome | isolation source: seawater | place: Indian Ocean: Red Sea | collected 2010
AAAGTTTTTGATAATAAATTGTTTTTGATCAACCAAGATAATAGAACTATTTGTATTGATGTTGAAAGTGGATCATTAATTTGGGACATACGATCTGTTTCTTCTTTTATTAAATCTCAAAATCTTTTAGGTTTATCAGTATCAAAAAATGGCGAACTTGTTTTGCTAAACTCATCTGGTGAATTACAAAAAATAAAAGCTACGAATGGAATGATCTATTGGTCTCTAAACGCCATAGGTTCTTTTTTAGCGCATGATAAAGATTTTTTTAGTTCATCCAATATTGTTATTTCAGATGAGGATGTAATTTTTTCAACCTCGGTGGCAATTTTTTCTTACAACTTATTAACCGGTGCACTTAACTGGTTGCAAGAGCTGGAATCATTTAACACACCAATAATTGATAACAATAATGTTTTTACTATCACAAATAATGGATATTTGGTTAACTTAGAAAAAGATTCAGGTAAAATTATAAGATCTGTAAATATTTTAAAAAATTTAAAAAAGAAGAAGAGAAAAACTAATATAAGCGGGTTTGTTATTGGATCTGGTAAAATTTATGCTACCACTTTAAATGGATATTTGATTGTTTGTTCTGCTATATCAGGACAGGTTGAATCTATAAAAAAAATTGGAGATTCGATTGTAGCCTCTCCAATTATAAGCAAGGACTCTTTGTATATTTTAACTGCAAAATCTAGAATATTAGGATTTAATTAAAACAGATCTATATTTCTTCAATCTTTTCTTTTGTCCCGTCGTAATAATCTTTGCTATTCGGGAATTCTTTAACTAAAAACTCACTTCCTTGGTAAATTATTTCAAAAGTATATGAATTTTCAGTTTTTATTGGCCATTTTTGATATGGATAAAACCAGTTAAACAAAGAAAAAATACAAACACAGATTACGTAGCCTTTAAAAACCCCGAAAAACAAACCAAAGGTTTTGTCGACTGAGCCAAGACCAGAGTAAGTCACTGCTTTATTTATAGCTCTTCCAATGTTTATTATAATAAAAAGAGAAATTATATATATAAAAATTCCTAAACCAATGTCAGCTATGAATTGAGATTCAATATAATCTTGCACCCAAGGTTTTAATTGCGGAACTAAGACTATAGTTACAACTAAAGCAAATAACCATTTTGAAAATGATAATAAACTCATCATAAATCCCTTCAGTGCACACTGCACCATAGAATAAAAAATTATTAATAAAGCTATAATATCAAACGCTGAAATATTACTTTGTATAAATTCAATTATATTATTCATTGCCAAAAGGTTTTAATAATAAAATTAATTTTGGCAGAAGAGTTAAAACAGAAATCATAGCTAAAAGCATGGCTATACCAGTGAATACACCAAAATAAATTGTTGGAATGAAATTAGACAAAACTAATATTGAAAAGCCAAAGACGATTGTTATTGATGTATTTAAAATTGCAACCCCAACAGTGTTGTGACAAGATACTAGAGCCAAATTATAATTTCTAATTTTTTTATATTCTTCTTTAAACCTGTAAATGTAGTGAATACTATTATCAACCGCAATACCAATGGTGATTGCTGCAATAGTTATTGTCATCATGTCTAAAGGTATTTCTAGCAAACCTATAATGCCCAAAATAAGAAATGCAGCCATAAAATTTGGAACTACCCCTATTAATGATAAAGTTATATTTCTAAACAAAATTAAAAACATTAATGTTATTCCAGCCATAACAACGCCCAATGTCATAATTTGAGACTTAAATAAACTTTGTAAAAGATTATTAAAAAGAATTAAAACACCAGTTAGCTTAAATTCATTTCGGTCTAATCCTAAACTATTTTCTAAATCATAATTAATTTTTTTTATTAACTCATTTCTTCTAAGGTCTTCCTTTGAATCTAAAACTCTTAAACTTATTCTTGCTTCATTATTTTTGATAGATATATAAGGATCTATAATTTCTTTTTTTATAGTATCTGGTAGCTTGGTATATAGGACTCCCATTTCCAGCCCTTCGAGTTTTTTTCCTCCAGTTAAATCTTCAGCAACTCTCACCATGGAAGCAAAAGATATTACTTTTCCAACAGATTCTAAACCATCAAGGTAATCATGAATTTGAGTAATCTTGTCAATTTTGTTTCTAGTAAACCAATATTTAGAATCATCCTGGTCTTCATCATCCCAGCTATCAAACTCATCTTCCGAATCTTCTTCGCTTTCTTTTTCAGGAAATTTAACTATTACGTCGAGGGGTGTTGTACCGCCAAGTTTATTGTCGATTAATTTCATTCCCTTATAAATTTCAGTTTCTTTATCAAAGTAATTTATAAAACTATTTTCTACCTCAAGCTTTGAAATACCAATAATGCTGATTATTATTATAAGAAAAGATGAAGCAAAAATAGTTTTTGTGTTTTCTTGTGCAATTTTGCTTAGTGAATTTGTAATTATTGATTTTTTTTCATCTCTATAATTTAAATTTTTATTGCTGAGAATGTTTAAAATTACCGGTAATAAAGTAAATGTTATTGTTATAGAAACTATTAAACCAAACGTCATCATCCAACCAAAATCAATAATAGGTTTAATACCACTGAATATAAGTGACAGAAAAGCACAGATTGTCGTTAGCACGGTGTAAAGTATAGGCCAAAACATTTTTTCCGAAGTCCAAAGTATTGCTTCATTATTAGAAACATTCGGGTTTTCTTTTTTAAATTGTAAATATCTAACACTCATATGTATATTCATAGCCATTGTTAGAATAAGCATTAGGGCTATAAAATTTGAAGATATTACTGTTACTTTCCATCCTATTAGTCCCAGCAAGCCAACCATAATCAAAACGGAGAAAAAACAACTTAAGAGTGGAATAACAACCCACATAAAACTTCTAAAAACAAACCAAAGCGTGAAAACTATAAAAAGAAAAACTCCAGCACCAAAAACTATTATGTCATTTTTTATATAAGTCATCATATCATCCGCGATCATAGGAATACCTCCCAGGTGGATTTTAGCCGTGTCATTGTATTTTTCTATAACAGTTCTAATCTCATTAATATTCAGGTGCCTTTTTTGGTTATAAGATTTTTTGTAATCATCATATTCTTTTAAAAATTTCTTATATTTTTTTTTATCTTCCGAAGTAAGTATTCCACTATCTTTTTTATCTAAGTAATTATTTTTGGCTCTAATAAGCTCAGATAGCTTTTCATCGGTTTTAATATAAACCAATATTCCACTAGTACGTCCATCTTCACTAATTACGAAGTTTTTATAAATTGGACTATTGATAATTTCATCAAAACCTCTTTCTTTATTAACATCATCACTAGATAAAGTTTTAAAATTTTTAATTCTTTCTGCTAAGGGATCGTCATTATTTTTCAGTAGCGGTACATCTAGTATAGTTATTACATTATTAGCCCAATTTAAATCTGACAAATCATTTTTAAGATTAGAAAGATTTTTAATCGTTTCATCATCTAATAAATCTTTTTTAGGAGTATAAGTAAGAACCAAAAAATCTTTAGATCCATATTTAGCGTTAACTTCTCTAAGAAATTTTAAGTCAGGGTCATTTTCTAGTAATAAAGTATCTGAAGAAGCATCTAGTTGAAAGTTTTTTGAGAAATATCCAAAACTTAATAATAAAAAAATAAGAATTAACAGACTAGATTTGGGTTTTTCAATTATTGAATTTTTATATATTTTTCCGAACATGAAGCATTTATTTTATTTTTTTTCTAAGTCTTTGAATTTAGTGAACATCGCTTCAAATTCAACTTTAACATTTCCTGTTGGACCATGTCTTTGCTTACCTATCATAATTTCAGCAAGGCTAGCAATCTCGTCCATCTTTTGTCTCCATTCAGTATGTTCAATTGATCCCAAGGTAGGCTCTTTTCTTTCTAAATAATAGGCAGCCCTATATACAAACATTACAACATCAGCATCTTGTTCTATGGATCCAGATTCCCTTAAATCAGCCAATTGAGGTTTCTTGTCATCTCTTTGTTCCACAGCTCGAGAAAGTTGAGACAAAGCTAAAACAGGAACATCAAGTTCTTTCGCTAAAGCTTTCAAACCTTGTGTTATTTCTGAAATTTCTTGGACTCTTCCATCGTTTCTTTTATCACCAGATGATCTCATCAACTGTATATAATCTACAACAATTAACTCTAACCCAAACAATCGTTTTATTCTTCTTGATCTGTTGCTAATCGCAGAAATAGTAATAGCTGGAGTTTCGTCAATATATAATGGCAAATCAAAAATATTTTTTGATGTTTCTATAAACTGTTCGAATTCTTTTTCTGTTACCTTTCCTCTTCTAATATCGTTAGACCTTATTTTTGCCTGCTCGGAAAGTATTCTTGTTGAAAGTTGTTCTGATGACATTTCTAAAGAAAAAAAAGCTACAGTAGATTTCAAATCTTTTTTTGCTATATTTTTTGCCGCATGAAAAGCTATGTTGGTAGCTAAAGCCGTTTTACCCATGGACGGTCTTCCGGCAATAATTATAAGATCTTGTTTATGCATACCTCCTAATCTTGAATCTAAATCAGTCAAACCAGTTGGTACACCAACTATACCTTCTTCGTTCTGATATGCATTTCTTGCCATTTCTATAGTTTGTTTAAGGGCATTTTCAAATTTTAAAAAAGACCTATTAAAGTGTCCCCTTTCAGCTAAATCAAACAGGGATTTTTCAGCTTTTTGAATCATTTCTTCACCAGTGTTGCTTACTTCGTTTGCGGAAGCATCATTTAAAACTGTTTCAGAAATTTTAATTAATTCCCTACGGACATGCATTTCATGAACAATATTTGCATAGTCAATAGCTTGTTTAACTGAAGTTGAAAATTTAGTAATTTTTATTAAATATTCTTGACCACCAAGTTCCTTTAAGCCTTCGTTATTATCAAAGTAATTTTTAAGGGTTATTGGATTAGCTAATAAGCCTTTAGAAATCAACATTTCAATTGTACTAAAGATTTTTGAGTGTATAGGGTCAAAAAATTTTTGTGCATCAATTATATTTGATATCTCGTCATAGATATCATTAGAAACTAAAATTGATCCTATTAAAGCTTGTTCAGCTTCAATATTACATGGCAGTTTTTTTTCTGTATTTTGAATTACTTTTAACGGTTGGTATGACATAATTTTTGTCTGGTCATTTAATACCATTTAAATAATTAAAAAAACTACAAAGTTATGCACTATACAAACAGTCTGTGGAAAATGATGATAAGATTTATGCTTTACCAGCTTCTTTTACAACCTCAATATGAATTTTTGCTTGAATCTCGGCATGTAAATTAATTTTGGCTTCGTAAGTACCAATTTTCTTTATTTCTTGGACTAAATCGATTTGTGATGGCTTAACATCAATTTTTTTAGAACCTTCTATGGCCTTGGATAGTTCTAGGGGTTTAATGGATCCATATAGTTCATTATTTTCTTTAGCTCTTTTTGCGAATTTGTATTTTGTATTATTAATAAGATCATAGATTTTCTTAGCACTTTTTTTCAATTCTAAATTCTTTTCTTTAAGTTGAGCTTTCTTTTTATTAACTAAATCAATATTTTCTTTTGAGGCTTTTAAAGCTTTTCCGTATTTAATTAAAAAGTTACGTCCATGGCCTCTTCTTACTTTTACAATATCACCTATCTGACCAAGATTTTTTATGTTTTCTAATAATACTACTTCCATAATAATTCTATACCAAAGCTAATAGCCTTGCTCTTTTTATTGCATTAGATAATTCTTTTTGTTTTTTTTGGGATACAGATGTTACTCTTGAAGGCAAGATTCTTCCACTTTCAGATATGTATTTTTTAAGTAGTTTAATATTTTTATAATCAATTATTGGCGCATTTTTCCCTGACAATGGGCACGGTCTGAAAAATCTAACACCTGGTTTTTGAAATAAGCTAATTCTTGAACCGGAAGAAGATTTTTTCTTAGAATTTTTTCTTCTATTATTTTTTTTCATTTTTTTAAGGTTTATTTATTATTTCTTTTTTTTCAAAATAATTAGTTTCAAGGTCGTGTTTTTTGACCTTTATTGACAAGAATCTTATTAATTTATCATCTATATTTTCCGCTTTTTCTAGTTCTTCTATTGTTTTACCATTCCCTTCAAATTTTATGTGAAAATAAAAACCTTTTTTATTATTTTTTATAATATGGGAAAGGTTTCTTAACCCCCATTCTTCCGTTTTAACTACTTTTCCTGAATTAGAATTTATTAGATTTTGGTATTTTTCTAAAAGCTTTGAATTCTGACTTTCAGATGTTTCTTGTTTTGTTATAAAAGTATGTTCGTAGCAATTCATTTACGGTTTTCCTTGGTTAATCCGATATATAATCGAATAATCCACCTTTTATTGGCAGAGGTTGGAGCTTTATACTATTAAAGTTTTCAATATACAACCTCTAAAATTCAATTATATTGTATCTAAATTATCTTATGCGTGCAGTTTTATTTCCAGGCCAAGGTTCTCAATATGTAGGTATGGCATCAGATTTTTATAAAAATTTTGATGTAGTAAGAGATATTTTTAAAACTGTTGACGACACTCTTGGTTTTTCCCTTTCAAAAATTATATTAAATGGTCCTGATGAGGAATTAAAATTAACAAAAAATACTCAACCAGCAATTATGACCGTGGGTGTATCGATATTTAATGTTTTAAATAAAAATTTTAAATTGAATTTAAGCGAAGCTAAATTTTTTGCCGGCCATTCATTGGGTGAATATACTGCATTAGTTTGCGCTGGATCACTAACACTAGAGAAAGCTGCTTATTTATTACATGAGAGAGGTAAAGCTATGCAAGAAGCTGTTCCTAAAGATGTGGGAGCAATGATAGCTGTTCTAGGTATGAACTTAAATGATGTAGAAAAAGAAATTGCTCTTTTACCAAAAGATCAGGTGTGCGAGATTGCTAACGATAATAGTGACGGCCAAGTTGTAGTTAGTGGAACAAAAGAAATTGTAAAAACTTTACAAGAAAATTTAAAAAAAAAAAATAAAAGAGGAATAATATTACCAGTAAGTGCACCTTTTCACTGCTCTTTGATGAATAAAGCATCTGAAAACATGAAAAATAAAATCGAAAACACCACATTTAAGACACCAAACCCAAGTATTATAAGCAATGTTACTGCTAAAGAAGATAAGGATGTTAAGAATATTAAATCTCTATTAATTTCACAAATAACATCAAGAGTTAGGTGGAGAGAAAGTATAAATTATATGGTAAAAAGTGGAGTTGATGAATTTATAGAAATTGGGCCTGGTAAAGTCCTTTCAGGTTTAGTAAAAAAAATGAATAAAAATGTTAAAGTATCAAACATTAATTTGATTGAAGATGTTAAAAAATGATTAGTTTTAAAAATAAAAATATTTTAATTACAGGAGCAAGCGGGGGTATCGGGAATGAGCTTGTAAAAAAATTTGTATCTTTAGGCGGGAACGTTTTAGGAACTGGCACAAAAACAGAAAAACTAGATTTGATAAAAAAAAAATACCCAAACATCAAAGTAAAAAAGTTTGATATGTTTGACCACTCAAGAATTGAAGAGTTCATCGATGACGTTACCTTAGAATTAGGTGGATTAGATATTTTAATTAATAATGCGGGAACAAATGTCGACAATTTATCTTTAAGAATGAAAAATGAGGAATGGAAAAAAGTAATAGATGTTAATTTAACCTCAACATTTTTAGTAGCCAAACATTCAATAAAAAAAATGCTAAAAAATAAATTTGGCAGGGTAGTAAACATAACATCTGTTGTTGCGCACACGGGAAATTTAGGTCAATCAAATTACGCAGCATCCAAGGCAGGTATTATAGGTATGTCCAAAAGTCTTGCCATTGAATATGCTAAAAAAAATATAACTGTTAATTGCGTTTCCCCAGGTTTTATTGTTTCTGATATGACAATGAATATAGCAGAAAAAGTTAAATTATATTTACAATCTAGAATTCCTATGGGTAAATTAGGAACAGGAGAGGATGTGTCTAACTGTGTTGCTTTTTTGTCTTCTGAGCAAGCATCATATGTTACTGGAGAAACAATACATGTTAATGGCGGCATGTATATGGCTTGACAAAACCAGCTAATAATTTATTAAGATCAAATAAATAAAAATTGAGGAATTAAAATGACAAAAGATGTTTCTAGTAAAGTAAAAAAAATGGTTGCAGACCATTTAGGCGTTGATGAGGCGAAAGTAACAGATGAAGCGAGTTTCATTGATGATCTTGGAGCTGATAGCTTAGATACAGTTGAATTAGTAATGGCATTTGAAGAGGAATTTGGTTCAGAAATTTCTGATGGAGATGCGGAAAAAATTCTTACTGTAGGTGATGCAATTAAATTTATTGAAAGTAAATCAGCGTAAAAATTTTTTATTTCAATAAACATCAACCAATTAGTTTTAACTATGTCTTCAAAAAAAAGTGGGATGATGTTCGTTCTGTCTTCACCATCGGGAGTGGGAAAAACTACTTTAACCAAAAAACTTGCAGAAAATAATTCAAATTTTAAAATCTCAATCTCTCACACGACTAGAAAACCAAGACCTAATGAAATCAACAAGAAAGATTATTATTTTGTAGATAAAAAAGAATTTGATTTATTAGTTAAAAAAAATAGTTTTTTCGAATACGCAAATATTTTTGACAATTCTTACGGAACTTTAAAAGAACCAGTGTTAGAATTTATATCTAATGGAAAAGACGTTCTATTTGATATTGATTGGCAAGGAACACAGCAATTAAAAAAAAATAAAGATTTGTCTTTAGTAACTTTTTTTATTCTACCACCAAACATTAAAATATTAAAAGAAAGATTATTTAACCGTCACAAAGGTCAGGAAAAGCTGATTGAGCAAAGAATGAAAAAATTCAACGATGAAATTTCACATTGGAAAGAGTATAATTATATTGTTGTAAATGATGATTTAGAACAATGCTTTCAAAAAATACTATCAATTATAGAATCTGAAAAAAAAGGAATTAAACAAAAACAAAACTTAGATGAAATTAGTCAAAAAGTGAAAGAACTAGTTGGATAACTCATCATACTTTAAAGCAATTTTGTAAAACATCTCCTTACTTAGTTCCTCCGGTCTTTGATTTAAATTTATATTTAAATCATTTAAAACATGTTTGTTTTTTCCAAATAATTTATCAAATGATTTGTTAATCATTTTTCTTCTATTTGAAAATAAAACCCTAGTGACTTTTTCAAGACATTTTGGATTTTTAATATCAAAAATTTTATCTTTTTTAGGTGTAAATGATAAAACTGTAGAATTGATCTTTGGTCTAGGAGAAAAGCAATTTTTAGAAACGTCAAAATGTTTTTTTACTTCAAATCGCCAACCACACAAAATAGATAACCTTCCAAATTTTTTTGTTCTTTCTTTTGCTATAATTCTATCTGCAACCTCTTTTTGAAACATAAAAATTAGCTTACTATACCAAGGTGGCCATTTTTTTAATAATGTGAGTGCTGCTAATATTTGAGTAGAAATATTATATGGCAAATTTCCAAAAACAATTATATTTTCAGTAAAATTTTTATTTTCAATATAGCTAATAATATCATCATTAATTATTTCAAACTTATTATAATTTTTGAATTTATTTTTAAGTTGAAAAGCTAAGTTTTTATCTTTTTCAACTGCAATAAGTAGATTGGGATTATCATCTAAAATATTTTTTGTTAAACTGCCATATCCAGGACCTATTTCCAATACTGTTTTATTTTTATCAATATTAGCAATTTTAATAATTTTTTTTATAATATTTTGATCTATTAAAAAATTTTGACCTAAACTTTTTTTTGCTTTCTTAAAACTGATCATAAATTATTTTATAAAATTAAAAAATTTTATCGATTCAATTAAACTTTTTGGATTTGCAACTCCTTTCCCTAAAATATTTTCTGCAACACCATGATCTGGGGAAATTCTTATATAGGGTAAGCCCAAAGTAATATTAATTGCATTGTAATTAAATAATGCTTTAAAAGGTGAAAGAACTTGATCATGATACATCCCGAATATTATGTCAATTTTGTATTTATGATATAGCATAAAACTTGTGTCAGGAGACAGCGGACCCGTAATTTTAATCTTGTTTTTTTTTAAAATATTTATTGCTGGCTTTATTATTTTTTTCTCTTCATTTATTTTAGAACTGGAAAAATTATGTGGGTTTAAACCTAATACTGCAAAATGTGGTTTTTTATTAAAATTTTTGTAATAAAATCTATTGATAATTTTTACTTTTTCTATAATTTTTTTTTTTCCAATTTTTTTTGATATTTGATTTAATGGAATGTGGGTAGTTAACGGCGCAACAGACAATTTTTTATTATAAATAAGCATCACCTCTTTACCTTTTGTTTTAGCTTTTTTTGAAAGAAATTCAGTTATTCCTTGATACTTGTTTTTAAACAAAGTTTCCTTGACTATTGGACAGTTTATAAAACCTGAAATTTTGCCATTATTAATTAACTTTATGGCTTCATCAAAACATTTAAAGATATATTTATTAGATTTAGTTGTTGGTTTTAAAAAAGGTTTTTTTTGTTTATAATATACATCATACACCGGTAATATATTTTTTTTTAATTCTCCTATTTTAAATTTATGGTCAATTTTTTTAAGCTTGATATTAAATCCTAGTCTTTTTTTTTGTGAATTTAATAAATCAATACTTCCGATAATTATAAAAGGTTTATGAATATAATTTTTTCTTAACTTCCAACTTTTAAAGATAATTTCGGATGAAATACTGTTAGGTTCTCCAGCAATTATACCAATAACTTTTTTCATTTATTTTCTGCAGGTTTTAATTTTCCTTCTTCATATTCTGCGGGTGAATATTTTGTATTTGGGTCGTACCCACTAGACATTCTTAGAAAACCTAAGGCCGCCAAAAGAAGTATTACACTTGCTATACACAACTTTACTATAGGAATTTTTTTCTTTTCTAGTTTTAGCAACCAAGAGTATAAAAAATAAAGTCCAAAAGGACCTACTATTGCTAGTAAAATTATAATTTTTTTAATCATTTGAATCTACTTGACCTATCATATGCTTATATTTAGAAATTTAACCTTATTTGTTTATGAAATCAAAAGCTAAAGTTGTAGTTATAGGAGGTGGGGCTGTTGGCACAAGCATGCTTTACCACTTAGCAAAAAAAGGCTGGTCAGACGTTGTCCTTGTTGAAAGGAAAGAACTTACTTCCGGATCAACCTGGCATGCCGCAGGTTTATTACCTCTTTTTAATATGAGTTATTCAGTCGGCCAACTTCATAAATATGCAGTGAATCTTTACAAAACTTTAGAAAAAGAAACAGGAAAAAATGTTGGTTTCAGCGTTGTGTCTAACATTAGATTAGCAAGCACCAAAGATAGAATGGATGAGTACCACCAGTACGCAGGAGTTGCTCAAACCATTGGTGTTGATTATAAATTTTTAACTCCTGAACAAGTAAAAGAAATTTGGCCATTATGTAATACTTCAGATTTAATTGGTGCCATCCAACATCCAGAAGATGGATATATACAGCCAGCTGATTTAACACAAGCTCTTGCTACAGGCGCAAGAAATAAAGGAGCTGAAATTTACCGAAACACGACGGTTGTTGGAATAAAGCAAACAAAAAATGGTTGGGTAGTAGAGACTGATAAGGGCTCAATCGAATGCGAACATGTAGTTTCATGTTCAGGGAACTTTGCACGACAAACTGGTAAAATGGTTGGATTAGAAATCCCAGTTATACCTGTTGAGCACCAATATATTGTAACAGAACCTCATCCAGAAATTGTGAAAAGAAAGAAAGAAGGAAAACCAGAAATGGGAGTACTTAGAGATAGCGATAG
>MDTE01116919.1_pt1 | contig 11923 bp, 8 predicted proteins | sample 811231 | NCBI WGS metagenome assembly MDTE01 (sample SAMN05326651, study PRJNA326480) | marine metagenome | isolation source: seawater | place: Indian Ocean: Red Sea | collected 2010
TCCATGGTGCCTCTTTATTTAAAACCATACCAGAATCTTTGATGAATTTATTTGCCTCTTTCTTTTTTCCATGTAGTAGTAGACTATTTAAGACTATATGTTCTTTACTTATCTCAAAAAAATCTCTTAATTCTTCTCTAGTGTCACTTCTTCCAAAACCATCAGTACCCAGAACGGTATATTCACCTTTTACCCATTCTCTTATTTGATTTGGATATGCTCTTTGATATTCAGAAACTGCAAGTGTAGGCATTTCTTCATTGAAGCATTCTTCAACATAAGATTTATTCGATTTTGAGTTCAGTCTATTCTCTCTTTCTGTTTCTATCCCATCTTTATATAGTTCATTAAAGCTAGTGATTGACCAAATATCTGAACGGATACCAAATTTTTTAAGCTCTTTTTCAGCTTCAAGTGCAAAATTTAGAGTAACCCCAGAAGCTAATATTCTATGGTTAGAATTTCTATTTTGCTTTAACTTGTAACCACCTTTAAGAATTTGTTCATTTTTGAGTTTTTCAGGTTTAGCAGGATGTGCATAATTTTCATTCATTAAAGTGATGTAGTAATACCTATCATTGCCTTCTACATACATATCATTAATACCTTCATGTACTATTGCTGCTAATTCATAAGAATAACAGGGATCATAAGATTTGCAGTTCGGTATTGTTGCAGCCAAGATATGGCTATGTCCATCTTGATGCTGTAATCCTTCGCCATTTAATGTTGTTCTCCCTGAAGTGGCTCCAAGCAAGAAACCTCTTGCTCTAGAGTCTCCGGCAGCCCAAGCTAAATCATGAGTTCTCTGAAAACCAAACATAGAATAGAAAATATAGAAGGGGATCATAGGTAAATTATTGTTTGAATAAGAAGTTGCCAAAGCTAGCCATGCTGAAAATGCTCCAGCTTCATTAATTCCTTCTTCTAGCATTATTCCAGATTCACTTTCTCTATAGAACATCACTTTATCTGCATCCTCAGGCTCATATTTTTGACCTTCAGAAGAATAAATTCCAAATTGCCTAAATAAAGCATCCATACCAAAAGTTCTTGCCTCATCTGGTACTATCGGCACTACTCTTTCTCCAATTGAAGAGTCTCTAAGAAGCTTTGTTAGGAGCCTAACGAAAACCATAGTTGTTGATTGCTCTCTTTTTAATTCCTTATCAAAATCTGTGAAGGTTTCTTTTTTTGCATTTAACTTTTCTATAGAAACTTTTCTTGAAGGTAAGAAACCTCCTAATTCTTTTCTCCTTGATAGTAAATAATCTTTAACTTTCTTATTTTTGTTTAGGTTGAGGAAGTCAGGAGAATCTAAGCTGTCTTTTGTAACAGGTAAGTTAAATTTTTGAATAAAATCTTCAAGGTTTTCTCTTGTAAGTTTTTTAACTTGATGTGCTGTATTATCCGCTTGTCTTGATCCAATACCATAGCCTTTTATTGTGAATGCAAGAATAACTGTAGGTCTATGTTTTTCTTCATATGCATTACGATAAGCGTTATAAATTTTAATTGGATCATGCCCTCCCCTATTAAGATTTTCAACCTCCTGATCAGTCCATGAATTTATCATTTTAAGAACTTCTGGATCTTTGCCAAAAAAATTCTCTCTGGTATATTTTCCACCCTTTGCCTTGTAGTTCTGGTATTCACCATCAACAGTTTCATTCATAATTTTTTGCAATAAACCATCTTTATCATTATTAATTAACTCGTCCCATTTCCTGCCCCATATTAAATGAACAACATTCCATCCAGCTCCACTAAATTGTTTTGCAAGTTCTGTAATAATTTTAGAATTACCGCGAACAGGGCCATCAAGTCTTTGTAAATTACAATTGACTACAAATACAAGATTATTTAATTTCTCTCTTCCTGCTAAGCTTATCGAACCCATTGACTCTGGCTCATCCATTTCTCCATCACCACAGAAAACCCAAACTTTCCTATTATCGATTGATTTAATTAGATTTCTTTTTTCTAGATATCTCATTACATGTGCTTGAAAAATACCAAATATAGGACCTAAACCCATTGAGACTGTAGGAAATTGCCAATAATCTGGCATTAACCAAGGATGTGGATAAGAAGATAAGCCTTTTCCATTTATTTCTTTTCTAAAATTATCAAGCTGATCTGAGGATATTCGACCTTCTAAAAAAGATCTTGCATAAATTCCTGGAGAAGAATGACCTTGAAAATATATTAAATCTCCTAATGATTTGTCTGACCCACGAAAAAAATGATTAAAACCAACTTCATAAAGAGTTGCTGCTGAAGAATAAGTAGATATATGGCCACCAAGATCAGTTTCCTTATTTGCTTTGAGTACAGTTAAAAGGCTATTCCATCTAATAAAATGTCTTATTTTCTCTTCAAGATCTAAATTACCAGGATAAGGATGTTCTTCATCTGAATGTATTGTATTTTTAAAAGGAGGGTTATTTAATTCAGGCACCTCTATTCCTTTCAATCTAGCCTCTGTATACAAGGATTTTAATAATTCTTGCGTGTATTCTTTTCCATCAGAAATTAATACATTATCAAGAGCTTCAAGCCATTCTTGAAATTCTTTATCAAAGTCAGGATTTTGCATTTTAATGCATTTTACAACAGTTTCTTGACTATTAATTAGGATAATTTAAGGTTGTTAAAATAAACTACTGTTATTTTACATACATAAAATATTTGCTTTTAATAAAACCTGCTGTAATATAGGCATATAAGGGGACTAGAGCTTTGAAGATACTAAGAATAATACTATCGTTACTTTTAATACCAGCTTACGCAATTGCTGACGAAGACGCTGTTAAAGCAAATGAAGAGAAAACTGAAGTTAAAGAAGAACAAGCTGATGACAGCTCTGAAAAAATCGAAGAGTCTTCAGGTGGTCTTAATGCAAGCGATATAGCAAGCTTATTAGCTTTAGCCTTTGGAGTAGCTGTAGCTGCTGATGAAGGAGATGGCGGTTCTTCTGAACAGACTGGACCATTTACACCTCCACCAGACCCTACACCAGAACCTACACCAGAACCTACACCAGAACCTACACCAGAACCTACACCGGAACCTACACCAGAACCTACGCCTGATCCAGGTACAGGTACAGGTACAGATACAGGTACAGGTACAGGTACAGGTACAGGAACCTAATAGAACTAATCTTTGTATTTTCTTAGGAAGTCATAAAGACGGTCTTTTCGTACTAATTTAGCTCCAGGATCTTTTGTTAAAGGTCTCCATTTAAATTTAAACCATTCATCAGATATAGGTATTTGGAAGTAAATACCTTTATCAAAACTCCCTTCACCAAATTGTTCTGCAGTTACATCTGTTTTTGTAAAGAATGCGCCCATTGTGACTCCATTATCAAAATTTCTTGAAATATCAAATGTATAGCCCTTATCTCCTGCTAAATATTCTCCATAAGATAGATGTAGAGAAAAAGGTAAAATAGTATTATTTTCGTAATAAAAATTTATATGGCTAGTAGTATTTGAATAGTTTAGGAAATTAAAAGCTAAGTCATAATCTCTTTTATATGCTTCAAAAACTTCAAAACCTATAGAAAAAGGGAGATCATTTCTGTTCCATAAATATTCCATTCCATACCCGCCAAACATTTCCTCAAATATTCCAGCAGAAAAATGAAGGTGATGATTTTCAGATATTGTTTTAAAGAAATCTAATTGTGATCTGCCAAGAATTAATCTATTTTTAAAGTTGCTAAGATAATCTTTGATATCAGACCTCACTTGATTTGGGTAAGTATTCACTGGAGGGATATATAAATCATCAAAATTCTGCCAAAGAGGATATTTCAAATTTGTAGTCCAAAATAACTGATCAGTAATAATGTATTGAGCATTGATCTCAGCCATAAAAGCTACTTTTAAGAAATCCTCCCTTCCAGCAATGAATGGTCTCAAAACAAATTCAGGAGAATAATTAAAACTCCTCTTGTATTTTTTTGAGTAAATTTTCTTAGCCTGATCATCAATTTTTAATGGTTTATTCTTTGCATCTAGACCAGCTGTTTTGTAGCTGATAATTATCTCTTCTTGATCCAACCCAGAATCAATGATCGCCTGCTGAATATTTGCATTCAGAATTTTAATATCTGAATATGAGTATTCACTTATTTCTAGCCTTAAAGTATCTTCTTTTTTTTCAATTTTATTTACTCCAATGTCATTTCTATTCAATATTAATCGAAGATTTTCGTACCTATCTAAACTATTATTTTCTCTTTTTTTATAAGGAGTAGAATTATATTTAGAAGAATTATTTTTAAAAGCAAACTTAATGCCTAAATAATCTCCTCTTTCATAACTTAAGCCAATATTAAAATTATCATTGCCTACATATTCAATTGCAGCACTGTAATCAGAAGAACTTATAGGAAATCCTTGATCGACTGGCATTTCAGTTGAATCATATTCAAACTTGAACAATATATCATCTGAAAATACATAGGATATTCCACCAAAAATACCTGTATCTTTTCCTGAGAAATAATTATCTAAATTTAGTTTTCCACCTTCTCCAATATCAGAATCTCTAAGTAAAAATGACTCGTCAAAGTGACTTAGAAAATTTTTGTTTTGTAAGCCGCCTCCACTCAAAACACCCCAACCAATACCTAGATGCATATCCAAATTATTTATACCATAGCTACTGACTAGATATTCTGAAGAATATAACCCTGTCCCAGCTAAATCATTGAAACCAATTGCTATAGCCGGAAAATTACCTTCACTTTTTAGTCTAAATTTGACATTAAAACCTTTATCTTTATAGTCTTGTGTAAAGCCTGAACCATATGGTTTATCTTTTATGCTTGTATAAAAAAATGATCCTTCGAACCAGTCATAAGGCATCATGGTTATTGTTAGCTTTCTATCTGGGTTTCCTCTATAAAGGGTAAAAGCAGATGAAGACTCACTATAAAATCTTGCAGAAGGCGTGTTTATAAGCCCAATAGAGCCATGATTATTTGGAGTGTTATATCTTATAGAATCTGAAAATAAAAAATTTCCAATGAATAGCAAGAAAAGAATTAATTTAATCTTGTATAGCATTAATTGACGCTGCAGCGAAAGCTATATCTGATATTATTTTAGTTGCTGCACTTAATAGTGGAATAGTATTTATTTTTCCAAGATCTCTTGGAACTACTATAGTATCTCCTGCTTCTATAGATACTCCCCCACTCGTAAATATATTTTTACTAAATGGAACAGATTCGCCATTTGCTTTGATTATATATATTGATCCTCTATCAGCATAATCAGACAGGCCACCAGCTAGTTTCAGATAAGAATCTAATGAAGCGTCTTTTTTAAATGAAGTAGTTAAAGGATTGAGCACTTCTCCCGCTATTGATACAGTAGATAATGTATAAGGGACATATATAACATCACCTTTTTCAAGAAAAAACTGTGAAGCACTTTCACTATCAGGCAAGAAGTCTCCAGTCACTCTCCCTGCTACTTCAATACCAGAAGTAAGTGCCATTAAACCTGCATAATCAACATCACCAGCTGCTTCAGAATTTAAAGGATTACTTAAATTAGAGATTAGAGCATCTTTTAATAAATTTTTTGCATCTTCTAATGCTCTTTTTTCTCTAGCTTTGACACTCTCTCTACTTATATAAATTCCTGAAACTGAAGAATTGATATTCAGACCTCCAGCAATTTTGTATAAATCATCTAGTGAAGTGCCAGCATTCACAACATAGGCTCCGGGATTCCTTACTTGTCCTGTTATTGAAACTTTAAAAGTATTATTTTCTTTTTCAGGAAAGGATATTGATGAGACAAGATCGGCATCATAAGTATTTTTATAACTATCAGTCTCAGAAGAATTATCTAATGTTACTGTGACCTCATCTTTAATAAGCGTAGAATTAGTATCCATAAAATCAAATATTAATTCTGGTTTTATTTTTCCGACAAAGGGTAATTTAAAACTTTCGTTTCCTATAAATATAATTTTAAGTTGAGAAGAATTGATTAAATCTTTATCAAATTCAATAAAATCAATGGGGTTTTCATCATCTATCAAGAAATTTGAAAGATTCATAACATCTTCTCTTGAAAAAAAAGTAATTTCTGGATTTTCTAATAAAATAATATCTTTATAAGTAGAAACATCTGATAAAGAAAATGATTCATAAGTTATTTTTAAGCCTGATTTTGTGGTTTGCTTAATCACAGAATAAAAAGGATATATATCGGAAGAAAAATTAATGTTCGAAAGAATTTTTTCTAATTTCTGCCCTTTCTCATAGTTGTAATAACCTTCAGTTGCACCATTGCCTGTGACAAAAATACTTTTTCTTACAGTTTGTTCCTTGCTTCCAACAAAAAGACTCAATAATTCATTTAAATTAATGTTTTGACTCAAGACAACTTCTTTTGTTTTAACAATGTCATTAGTAACGACATTGGCAGATATATTTTTTAAGTTTGCTTGTTTTGTAAAGCCCAGTGAAAAATCAATTAAATCTTGATAGCTATCAGATCCTTTATATTCATAGATCATAGGCCTATGCACTTCGCCATCTATCTGAATATAATTTGATGTCGCATTCACCACTATGGTGTCGCCATTGGATAGATTGACATCTACATTTCTTTTTCCAAAAATTAAAAAATCATACAAATCATAAAACTCTGAATTTCCGTAAATATCTCTTACCTCTATAGACCTTAAGCTTGAATTAGGATTGAAGCCGGAAGCATATTTTATAGCTTCAGTTAATGAGATGAATGGATTCATTAAATATGTACCAGGTTTTTTTACATTACCAATCACAGATACTTTTTTTGCTGATGGTTTCTTTACACTTAGATAGCTTTGAGTAGAAATATATGAATTGCTGATGAGTGTTGAAACTTTTTTATTGGCTTCACTTAGAGTAAGTCCTAGTAATGAGGTTTGTCCGATCTCAGGAATAGAGATATTACCAGATAGATCTACTCTGAGTGTATATACTTGATTTATATTCCCAGTAAGAAGAAGCTCTAATTCATCATTGAAAGAAATCTTATAATCAGATTGAAGAGGAATATCTAACACAGGCGTATTAGTAGAAGATTCAAAATTAAAGAAATCTAAGCCAAAAATATTTTTTTCTTCATCATAATTATCAATTTTTTTTAAACTATCTGTTGTTTCGATAGGCTCTATTTGATTTTGATTTTCTTTATTAAGAGTATTTTCTAAAAAACTTTCATATTCTTTGGGTACATCTTTTAAAGTTTCTTGAGAAGAAAGCATTAATAAGACAAAAGCAAATATGAAAAATGTTAAATATTTTTTATTAATTATCATCAAACTATTTTAACACCTTTAGTTCAGCCTAAGGAAACTTGATATCCAAGCGATCATGCCAGTCAATAAAATTTTCCATCCCTTCCTCAAGGTCAAATTTGGGATCATATCCAAATAATTCATTAGCTCTTGAATTATCTGAAGATGTCGCAGAGACATCTTGTATATTTTTTGGCAAAGATTTAATTAAAGCACTCTTATCAAGTTTTTTTTCAATGATTTTAATCAAATCTTTTACTTTTCTTTGCTTCCCTCTTCCGATGTTAAGAATAATATTATCAGATTCATTAAAATTTTTAATGGCTAATTCGATCGCCAATATAACATCATCAATATATGTAAAATCTCTAAGCATATTACCATCATTAAATACTGTAATTTCTTTATTATGTTTAATACATTCTGTAAAAATCCAATAAGCCATGTCTGGTCTTCCATATTCACCATAAACAGTAAAAAATCTAAACCCAAGTTGAGGTAAACCTTCAATATCAAAATAATTTTTAGATAGCATCTCGCATGATTTCTTTGTTACACCATAAATGCTAGATGGTTCATCTGTTGTATCAAACTCTTTAGAAATTTTATTATCATGTTCGCCATAAACTGATGATGAAGATGCATAAAATAATTTACTGGATTGTCTTACGCAAAACTTAAGAATTTCATTATGCCCTATTAAATTGTTGAATAAATATTCATTTGATAGCTTGAATGAGTTTCTGACTCCTGCATGTGCAGCTAAATGGACGACACAATCATATTTTCCTAATGACTTATTTTTATTTATTTCCTTTATGTCAAAATCAAAAAATTTAAAGTTATTTAGTTTGGATAGCTCAGAAAGCCTAATTTTTTTTATCTGTAGGTTACTTATTTTAGATAGGCTATCTATTCCATCAACTTCGTAACCTAACTTAAGAAGCTTTTTTGTCAGATGCATGCCTATAAAACCTGCTGCACCGGTAATAAGAATTTTCATTTATAAATATGGTGCCCAGGGCCGGACTTGAACCGGCACGAAGTTTCCTTCGAGGGATTTTAAGTCCCTTGTGTCTACCAATTTCACCACCTGGGCTATCATTTAAACTTTATATTTTGTTCTTCTTCTCTATCTGTGATACTAGTGTAACCCGATCTAATATCATTATTTATTTCTTGTATGTTTTTAAGCAGTTCAAGATTAATGCCAATGCTATCCGAATATTTAATTAGAGCATCTATATCTTTAGGGAAGCATGCTCCTCCATAACCTTTTCTACCATCATATCCTGGTACAGACATATGACTAGAACCTACTCTTTCGTCTAAAGCAATTATTTCTATAAATTCTTCCCAATCTTTTTCCTTATAGCCATGAGCTATAAATAATTCATTTATCTGATTAAAAAACAATACTTTCGAAGCTAAAAAAGAATTTACTGTGTATTTTATTAAAGATGCTTTCTTAATATCTGTGAGTATATATTTTTCTGCTTTACATTTTGAATTATATTTATAAAGATCTGCAACCCTCCTTGCAACATCACTTTCACCGCCTAAGATAATAAATTCAGATTCTATGAAATCCTCTATAGCATGACGTTCTCTTAAAAATTCAGGGTTATAAATTATGTCTGAAAATTTATCTTCAAATTTATTAAGATTTGATGGAATAACTGTACTTTTGATGATCAAAATTGCTTGAATATTTTCTTTATGCAATTTATTTATGACGTCTTCTAAAATTTTGCCATCCTGACCATTTTTTCCCATAGGTGTAGGTACGCATATAAAAACAAATTCAGGATTAAAAGCTTTTAAATCTGCTATATCGTTCCCATACTTAGGATCAATAATCAATTTATCAACATCTTTATCAAAAATAGAATCTGTGGCTTTGCCAACAAAACCATGTCCTACTATTGCAATTTTTTTACGTTCCACAAGTTTTAGAATTATAATTTAAAAAGTGACCAATTATAAAAGGATAACTCCAAAAATAGAAAATAAATTTCATTCTTTTCTGAGATCTGTGAATGCACTTATTATACAAAGTTATTTAGATCAAGAGGGTCGATTGAGCTATGGTTATTTTTTTACGATATTAAGACCGTTATTAATAACATTACTAATAAGTCTGGTTCTTAGAGCATTTTCTAATGACATTAACTTAGCAGATGCTATTAAGATATTTCTTTTTCCTGCTGGATTATTTTTTTTGATCAGAGAAATGATTGCTAAATCTACTTATGCTGACAATAGAAGGTTTGTTTTATATCTACCAAATGTAAATTTCTTTTCACTAACTTTTGCAAACTGCATTTCTATTATTTTAATTTATTCGCCAATATTCTTCGTATGCATTGGTCTAAGCTTATATTTTGAATACTCATTCAACTATCTCATTTACTTTGAATTAATTTTACTTGGATTTTTTTTGGGTATGGCTTACCAATTTTTAGCGGCTCTAATAATTTTTGAAAATAAGTTTTTAATAACAGTGCATAGCTATGTTCCGATATCTTTATTATTTCTATCTTGTGTTTTCTTCCCTTTAGAATCGGTACCTAAGGATTATCATTTTTTCTTTCTATTAAATCCCATGGTGCATATTCTTGAAGAAGTAAGAACACTTTTTACTTTACAGCATGTTGAGGGTATTGATCTCAATTATGTATATGAATTTATATTCTGGCTTTTTTTATTTTTACTTCCGACATATTATTTAAAAACTACTTTTTTTCTAAGGAAATCTATATGAAATATATAGAAATAAAGAACTTCAGCAAGGAATTCAATACTATGCTTGGGGAGAGAAAGCTAGTTTTCGAAGGGTGTAATTTTCGTTTGGAGGAAGGCGAGTCTGTGGGTTTATTAGGCTTAAATGGAACAGGTAAAACAACTTTATGTAATATGATCACTGGTGCAGAATCTATAACAAAAGGTAAAATTACAAAAAATGGTACGACATCTTGGCCAATAGGAATTTATTCCTCCATAGTGCCCACATTAACAGGGAAACAGAATATTTATTTTTTATCTGATCTTCTTGGAGCAGATAAAGAAGAAGTCTATGAAATAGTTGTTGAAAATTGTGATTTAGGGGAGGATATAAACTCAAGAGTTGCAACATATTCATCTGGTATGAGAGCTAAATTAGCTTTTTTTCTCTCTCTGAGTTTCAAATTTGATTTTTTTATTTTTGATGAGCTCATATCTGTAGGAGATAGCGTTTTTAGAAAAAAGGCGACAGAGTACTTTAAAAATTTAAAGGACAATTCTTCGATTATGTTATGCTCACATAATATAAACACAATTAAAGATAACTGTAGTAAATGCTTCATAATAAATGATAAAAAAATATCAGATAAGTATGATATAGAGGACGGGATTAAGTTTTATGATGAGATTATTGAAAGAAAACAGAGAGAAAATTAGGTTTCTATTCATTCCAGCAATATTTTTTATTTGCTTAACGTATAACTACTTTATCTCGCCGGATAAATATACTTCCCAGATGATAATAGCAATAAAAAGTGAAGATGCTAAAAAAGACGTCGAAATTACGAGCCCCGTCTTAAATATACCTAATCAAAACAATTCAGAGATATATCAAATAAAAGAATATTTGACCTCAAAAAAAGCTTTTCAAGACCTTAATGAGCAATTGAATAGTTCAAATATAGACGCTAAGATGCTCAAACCTCCTGCTTCAGACATTTTTAAACGAATGACATACTCTGCTCCTAGGAGCATCGATCAAATAGCCAAAATCATAGTAAGTGACCAGTCAAAAACAATAGAATTCAGAACTTCAGGCTACAATGAGTCAATTGGATACAATATAAATTTAGCTTTAATCATTACACTCTATAATTATTACAATTTACAGAATCGACTAAATACAACAATAAGCTCTACTAATAGTTTGTGCGATATATTGTCAGTTGTTAATCAAACTGAGCCAAAAAATGAATTTATTCCTACAGAAGATTCCTTTGATGTAGAAACAGGAACTGAATTATTAATGAATATTGCAAATGAACAGCTTCAAAATTGCAATATTGATGATGATAAGAGTAATAGAAAAGATATAGATAATATTTATCCAACTAAATTCCTGTCTGAATTTGATTCTGATTTAAGAAAAAATCTATTAGCAAAATTATATGAAGCTTCTATTTCAAAAAATTTTGTAGCAGATAAATTAAAAATAATATCTGAACCTAATATTCCTAATACGCCTGACAAAAAAAGACCCATAATTGATTCAATAGTCGTAACACTTATAATTGCTTTCCTATTTTTTGGCTTTAATGTGGCCTTGAGACTTAGTAAAGAATATACATAAATTTCAACTATTAAATAAAAAAACATACTATATACAAAAGGCTGAGTGGCAGAGTGGTTATGCAGCGGACTGCAACTCCGTTAACATCGGTTCGATTCCGTTCTCAGCCTCCAACAGCAGCCCGGGTGGTGAAATTGGTGGACACAAGGGACTTAAAATCCCTCGAAGGAAACTTCGTGCCGGTTCAAGTCCGGCCCCGGGCACCATTTTGATTTACAATAAATATTGTGAAATTAATAACCTCAA
>MDTE01048366.1_pt1 | contig 11922 bp, 10 predicted proteins | sample 811231 | NCBI WGS metagenome assembly MDTE01 (sample SAMN05326651, study PRJNA326480) | marine metagenome | isolation source: seawater | place: Indian Ocean: Red Sea | collected 2010
CGCATCCATCGATGCAATTGCATCCCCTGCAGTAATTACATTTGGATCGTTTGAAGTATTCCCGTCAATATCACTTCCATCATCACTGGTATCTGATACGTTATTGCTCTGACCTGGACTGCTTGCCAAAGCATTAAAGTTCATTAAAATTCCACCATAACCGATACTTGTTGCATCAAAGGTGTAACTCACAATATAAGTAGCTGTTTCACCAACCGCTAAAGAACCACTTGCTGATGAAGCATCTGCTGAAACAAAAGTTATTGTACTGGAAAGACTTAAAGGGGCAGCATTAATCCCGGTAAATGATGGAGTTAGGCTGATATTATTTAGTGATATATTACCGGTGTTTTTGACTCTAATGGTGAACAAGGTTAGGTCCGTGGCACTAACTACATTATTCCCATCTGTATCGGTTAGATCAGAAAATACAGTTACTTCAATTTCCGGCTGCTGACTGTATAAAACAGAAAAACTTGAGAACATCAAAAGCATGATGCCAATGAGCTGTCTCAGAGAAAAATATTTTATGTAGCCTTTACTAATCATTCTAAACAATAACCATTAAATCTTAATTATGTAATTGGTTAAACTATCGCTTGATTTTAGACCCAGCTTTTTTCTTAATCTATACCGTTTATTCTCCACCGTTCTAAGCTTTTGATTTGTCAAAACACATATTTCATTTGTGTTGAAATTCATTTTTAAATACAAACAAATCTTAAGCTCTGAGGGGGTTAAATCCGGATGCAGGGAAAGTAACTTCTTGTTAAAATCCGGGTAAGCAAGTATAAATTTTTCTTGAAAACTGTTTTTGAGCAAGCGAGTTTTTTTTTTACACACTCCAAAATGAGGTGAAAAAAAGAAAAAAGTTTGACGTCTATTTACTGATTATAAAAATAACTCCTTTTACAATTTCTTTTATCAACAAATATCTATATTTAATTAACATACAATGTTAATAAATAATAACGATTGAATGAATTTTATAAAAATTTTATGAAGTAGTAATAAAGTATTAAAAAAGAGTTTATATAGAGTTAAAAAAGAGTTTTGATTAAAATGCAGTAGTGATACAGTAGTAAAAAAGAACTTAAAATGTATTTTATTTGAGTTTGTGTTGATAATTAAATGTCTTTTTTTAAGAAAAAAAAGGCATTTGAGTAGGTAGATAAATCTGCAAAAGAATATTAAATGATTAAATAGCCATAAAATAAAATTGTAAATTTGAGAACTAATCATAAAATTTAACGATGAAAAAATTAATAGCGCTATTTGCAATCACTGGGTTAATTTTCACTTCTTGCAATAATATGCAAACAAATAATCCAGCATCTGGACCTTCAGATGAAGACAGAAGGACTTTTAGAGAACAAATAAAAACTCATAATACATTTCGAAAAGCTTTTAAAGAAGAAAATATTGAAATGCTAATGAGCACTATGGCGGATTCAGTTAAATGGAGTCCTGCTTGGTACAATGGAAATAAACTTTTAGGTTATGATGATCTGAAAGGTCAACTGCAGCAATATTTTGATCAATTTGATGATGTTACTTTTGCAGAAGGCGAAGGATTACTTAATCCTAATGCTCCAGCATATTGGGCAGGATCACATTTTTCCTCTGGTGAGAATATGGCTACAACTAGTCCAGTTCAAATGAGAATTTATGGAACCTGGTCAGGGATTCACACTGAATCAGGAGCTAAAGTTTATAATAAATACTATGGCCTTTTTGGATTTAATTCTGATGGCAAAATAGCTGGTATCTCTGATTGGATGGATATTAGTGGAATGCAGGCTCAAATTGAAAATCACATAGCAAGTAAGTAGAATAAATTAAATTCTATTCTCAAAACCCTAGCTAATCTTTAGTTGGGGTTTTTTCATTTTTATTAAAGTCATGACTGTTTTGAAGTTTGTCTCATCAGCCCTTCTTGTGCAGTTGAAGCAACTAAAACACCATCCTTATTAAAAATAGATCCTCTTGAAAATCCCCTGGAGTTTGAAGCACTAGGGCTCTGCATTGAGTATAAGTGCCAATCCTCCATTTTAAAATCGCGATGAAACCAAATGGCATGATCAATACTAGCAAAAAAAGTTTTTGATTTACTTAACTTTTTCCTGTGTGGCAAAGAAGCTGTTCTTAAGAGCCAAAAATCTGAAATATATGCTAAAAGTTGATGCTGAAGATCCATTCCAAATTCTGTTTTTTCTCTTGATCGAAACCAAAAATTGCTCTCCGGGGGTGAGTCAACCTCCTTAATTAGATTTAGTTTTTCAACGGGTCTGAATTCAATCGCCTCAGGTTTGACTTTTTTAAATTTATTGTATCGATCAGGATCTATCTGTTGTAATTCCTCTAATTGTTCAAGATCACTAATTAACTTTTGAGGAGGGATTAGATTTGGCATTGGCACTTGATGCTCAACCCCTTTTTGTTTGAGTTGAAAGGATGCTGACATGTTAAATATTGCTCTACCTCTTTGAAAAGCTACAACCCTTCTTGTGGTAAAACTATTACCGTTTCTGATAATATCAACCTCATAGGTGATTGGAATCTCTAAATTGCCTCCCAGAATAAAATATCCATGCATAGAATTTGCAAACCTGTCTTTGGGAACAGTTCTATATGCCGCATTCAGTGCTTGAGCGAGAACTTGACCTCCAAAAACTCTTCCCCATGGAGTCTGATAATTTTGTCCCTCAAATCGATTTTCATCAACTTTTTTTAAATTAAATATTTCAATTAATTCATTTAATGTCTTCATATTAAAAACAAAGGTCAAAAGGATTAATGGTTTTGACAAATATTTTTTAACTTTTACAACAATCATTATGTTTTAATTAATGAAAAAAGTCTATTTATTACTACTTCTTTGCATGGTATACTGCTCGAAAACTTTGAAGAATCAGTTAAAACCAGTTTCTGTTAAAGATTTTAAAGAATTTGTTGATGCAACTGGATATCAAACGGATGCAGAGAAATACGGCTGGTCTATTGTTCAGGTAGATGTTTTTGACTTTGAAATCGTTAATGGCGCAAACTGGTTAAAACCTGATGGAATAAACACTTCTTTGGATAGTCTGCCAGTTACTCAAGTTAGTTACAAAGATGCTATTGAATATTGTAAATGGGCTGGGGTAAGTCTTCCAACTTATGAAAAATACTGGGAAATTGTAAAAAATGATAAAAGACCAATCGTATCAGACAACAAATCACCCATATCATCTGTTGAAAAGGTAAATATTGTAGGAAATGTATGGGATTTAACTCAAACAATAAATTTTGATAAAGTGAGATTGGCTGGTGGATCATTGTTTTGCTCAAGAGAAACATGCCATGGGACTCAAAAAGACAGAGAGCTTTATGTTGACAAGGAAACTGGAAATATACATATTGGCTTTAGTGTTTTGACACAATAAAATCAATCTTCAACAGCATTGGAAAACCCAGGTTCTCTCCTATTTTCCCCTATTCTTCCAGTCAGATTATCACCCAGGTCTTTTCTTGCCTTCTCAACTAATTTTTCCAATTCAGAAACAATATTTGGATACAACTCTTTCACATCGTATTCTTCTCCAGGATCTCTTCGAAGGTCATATAAAGAATATTCTACTTGGATTTGAGAATAGGGACCTGGATATCCATTATCACCAGGTAAAACATTTTTATAAGATCTGCTTTTATGAGGAAGAACAAGCTTCCAATTATCTTTCCTTACAGCTTCCAAATTATTATCCCCATAATAGAAATACAAATGATCTCTTGGACTAGATTCTTTATCTCCTTTTAAAATAGATGTAATGTCAATTCCATCAATTAAATGCTTTGGCAGCTCTGCAGAAACTAAATTAGCAATGGTTGGGAAAAGATCAATTGTAGATGCCATTTGATTTGATAGACTCCCTAAAGGAATCATATCAGGCCACTTCATTATAGTTGGGACTCTTTGTCCACCTTCAAAACTAGTCCCTTTACCTTCTCTTAATCCGCCAGTTGATCCAGCATGATTCCCATAATTTAACCAAGGTCCATTATCGCTAGAGAAAATAATTAGTGTATTGTTTTCAATATTATTTTTTTCTAATGCTTTAACAATTTCACCAACAGACCAATCTATCTCCATCATAAGGTCTCCATACAAACCTTGCCTGCTTTTCCCTTTAAACTTATCTGAAACAGCAATTGGAACATGGGGCATTGGATGGGGTATGTACAAAAAAAATGGATTGCCATTATTTTTATTGATAAACTTTACAGATTCTTCTGTTATCAATGTTGTTAATTTTGCTTGATCATTTAAATCTCTAATTTCATCAATCTTTTCAAAATCTTTAATCAAAGGAAGCTGAGGATATGCTTTTTTCTTCCAATTAGATTCATCTTTAATCTGATTTCCATCATAATCAACTGGCCACATATCATTTGAATATGGTATTCCAAGATAATTGTCAAATCCGTGATTAAGAGGGAGGAATTTTTCTTGATGCCCTAAATGCCATTTGCCAAAAATTGCGGTAGTATAACCTTTCTCCTTGAGCATTTCAGCAATGGTGACTTCATTTTCATTTAAACCTACTTTTGATTGGGGAAATAAAGCCCCTTTTATTCCTATTCTATTGGGATAACAACCAGTTAACAGAGCAGCCCTTGAGGCGCTACAAACCGCCTGGGCAGAGTAAAAATTCGTGAAAGTCATTCCTTGGTTTGCTAGTTTTTCAAGGTTAGGTGTTTGATAATCTATCGCTCCAAAATTTAATATATCACCAAAGCCTAAATCATCCATAAAAATGATCACTATGTTTGGATTTTGACCTTGAATATTAGATTTAGAGTTATTAAAATTGCCACAATAACAAAAAATAAAAGAAGAAATAACCAATACAATTTTTTTCATCAAGGGTTTTTATATTGAACTCAAGATACAAAATAAGAATATAAAAAAAGCTCCCCACTCAAATGGAAAGCTTCTCATTAGTTGCTATCTAGTCTATACTAGATTACAACACACAACTTCTTAAAAAATGTCTTGAAGTGAAAGACAATATAATGATAACGCAAATTTAATAAATCTATTGTTAAAAACTATTCTACCCATTCTGCAAGAAAAATATTTGTATCTCTTGTGCCGCCATTGTTTCGATTAGAGGAAAAAAGTAATTTTTTACCGTCATTTGAAAAAACAGGGAAAGAGTCAAAAGTTTCACCATAAGTAATTCTTTTTAGATTTTTACCATCGATATCAATCATATAAATGTTGAATGGAAAACCCATTACTGCTTCATAATTCGATGAAAAAAGTATTTTTTCGCCCGATGGGTGAAAAAATGGACTCCAATTAGCGTTTCCAAGAAAAGTGAGTTGTTTTAAATTTTTACCATCCGAATCACAAATGAATATTTCCATCTCTGTTGGTTGAACTAATCCTTCATTTAAAAGAGATTTATACTCTTTTATTTCCTCTTCACTTTTAGGTCTTGAAGCTCTGAAAATTATTTTACTTCCATCAGGTGAGAAAAAAGCTCCTCCATCATAACCTAATTCATTAGTAATTTGTTTCACATCAGATCCGTCAATGTTCATGGTAAATAATTCTAAATCACCAGTTCTTGCTGATGTAAAAACAATTTTATCTCCAAGCGGAGAAACTGTTGCTTCAGCATCATACCCATTTTCGCTTGTTAGTTGTTTGATTATTTTACCGTTTAAATCTGCCATAAAAATATCATAAGAACCATATACAGGCCAAACGTACTTTCCTTCCCTTCGAAGAGGAGTTTCAGGACAGTTTTCATCATCTAAATGAGTAGATGCATATATGATATGTTTATTATCAGGTAAAAAATAAGAACATGTTGTTCTTCCTTTCCCTGTACTAACCATTTTTGGAATATTAGAATCAAAAGTTTCATTTTTATTCATTATAAACATCTGATCGCAATTCACATCCCAATTCTTATTGCTAGACTGAAAAATTATTTGCTTATCGTCAAAGCTCCAATATGCTTCTGCATTATCGCCTCCAAAGGTGATTTGTTTGATTGATTTAAAGTTTACTTCTTCAGGATAAATTAATTTATCTTTTTCTTCTTGCTTACAAGAGAAAATTAAAAAAACAATTAGCAAAATAACTCGATGTTTCATTAAGATAATTTTATTTTTGTGCAAAATAAAATAAAAAAAAGATGAAACTCATATTTAAAATTTTCTTTTTCAGTTTAATAATAGCGTCGTGTAGTAAAAAATATTCATACGTAAATATGATAAAAGCAGATGTAGAATATTTATCAAGTGATAGCCTACAAGGTAGAGAAACAGGATCAAAAGGTGAAAAAATAGCCGCAAAATATATAGCTGAAAGATTCAAACAAATGAATTTGGTTCCTAAAGGAGAAGAAAATTTTTTTCAAGATTTCAACTTTAAACCCGCGAAAAATCCACATGAACAAGTTTCATTTTCAAACACTAAAGAAAATGATGTTATAACAGCAAGAAACGTTATAGGTTTCATAGACAACAATTCTGATAAAACTGTTGTATTTGGAGCTCACTATGATCACTTAGGATATGGGTCTAATAGTTCACTATATAGAGGAGAAGTAGAAAAAATACATAATGGAGCAGATGATAATGCAAGTGGAGTGGCTCTAATGTTAGATTTAGCAGGAAAACTTAAATCAATTGCTTCACAAAACAATTATTTATTTGTTGCTTTCTCTGGGGAAGAAATGGGCCTTTTAGGATCGAATTATTTTGTGAAAAATCCCACTACATCGATTGAATCTATTAACTACATGATAAACATGGATATGGTCGGACGATTAAAAGAAGATAAATCACTTGCGATTTATGGAGTGGGAACTTCACCTATCTTTAAGCAAACGTTAAAGTCAAATAATGAGGTTTTTTCAATTATTGAAAATGAGTCAGGAATGGGGCCCTCTGACCACACCTCCTTTTATCTAGCAGATATACCTGTTCTTCATTTCTTTACTGGACAACATTCCGATTATCACAAACCTAGTGATGACTTTGAAAAAATCAACTATAAAGGCATAGAACTTCTCTCCAATTATATCATAAACATTGTCAAAGATTTAAATGACAACGGGAAATTACCTTTTCGAGCAACAAAAAATGAAAGTCAAGCTGTTCCTAGATTTAAAGTTTCTCTAGGTGTTATGCCCGACTATTTATTTGATGGTGAAGGAATGAAAATTGATGGGATAAGTGCTGATAAACCTGCACAAAAAGCAGGTATTTTAAAAGGTGACATAGTAATCAAATTAGGTGGTGAAAATGTAATTGATATGATGTCCTACATGAAAGCTTTATCAAAGTTTAAGTCAGGTGAGTCAACTTTGGTAACAATTAAACGCGGGGAAAAAAAAATAGAAAAAGAAATTGTTTTTTAGTGTCATTAAAAAAATAAATTGATATATAAATTAAATTTATCTTATTTTTATTTAGAATAATTAAAAATAAGGTTACTTTTGTCCTTTAAAATGAGAAAAATTTTTTTTCTTTTCCCTTTCTACATAAGCATGTTAGGACAAGAAACTTTAAAAGACACAATACAACCAAAAAGGCAAAATCTTGAAGAGGTTATCATAAGTGCTACAAGAAATGTAAGACAATTTTCCTCAATCCCATTGCCCGCTATTTTAATTGGTGAGGAGGAAATTAAAAACTCTGGGGCAACTAAACTGATTGAAATATTAGTTGAGCAAGCCGGAATAATATCAGTTCCTGATTTTACTGTTGGTGGAGAAGAAGGAATACAAATACAAGGTATTAGCTCAGACTATATAACTATTTTAATTGATGGTGTTCCCCTAATTGGTAGAAACTCTGGCAATTTTGATCTTAGCAGAATTGCTGTAAACAATATTAAACAGATAGAAGTTGTAAAAGGACCTTCATCAAGTCTTTTTGGCTCAGATGCATTAGGCGGAATCATAAACATAGTAACAAACGAAACTTTACCAAATAAACTTTCAGGAGAAATTTCACATCAACAAGGTTCTTTTGGGCTAGCAGATAGTAATCTATCCTTTGCAAAGAAGAACAAAAAATTTGGTTACTCTGTTTTTTTAAATAGGTATTCAACTAATGGTTATGACCTTTCTTCAGAACTCCCTGGAAAAACAGTTGATCCCTACATAAACTTAACATTTCAACCGAAATTTTTATATGATTTTTCAGAAGAAATTAAGTTTACTCAATCTTTCAGATATTTCTACCAAAATCAAAACATTTATAATGGAGATTCAGAAGAAAAGGACTTTTACTCTCATTCGCTTATTAATCATAAAGTATCTGAAAATTGGAAAATAAAATATGAAGTATATACTACTCGATATAATTCTTTTCAAGAATTAAATTTCTCTGATAATCCAAACGCATCTCAAAAAACTACTTTTGATCAAAAGCTTTTCAAACCTGAAATTAGAATAAACTATAATCCAATAGCAGAAAAAAATCTAATGATTGGTTTTGGTGGTAATCTAGAATCCCTAGATCGAAATCTATTTAAAGAAAAAGTAAAATTTAATTCTAACTATGGATTTATTCAATATGATTTTTACCCCTCTAAGAAATTAAACACAATTGTGGGGGTAAGATATGACCAACACAGTGAATATGCTTCTCAATTGAGTCCAAAAGTTTCATTTAAATATTTCATAAAAGATAATTTTTCAATTAAAGGTTCTGTAGGGTCAGGTTTCAAAGCTCCTGATTTTAGACAACTTTACCTTGATTATACAAATTCAACCGTAGGGTATACAGTTTTAGGAAAAACAGTTGAAAAACAGGGCGTTGATCTTTTAAATCAAAATAATCAGTTACTTAACCTTTATATTCCCATAAATGAATTAGGCGGTGTTCTTAATGCAGAGTCATCAACTGGTTACAACTTTGCTGTTTCATATAAAAAAAATTCGTTTTTTACTGAAATCAACCTTTTTAGAAATGATATTAAAAACCTAATAGACACTAGGATTTTAGCAAGAAAAATTAACGGTCAAAATGTTTTTGGGTATCAAAATCTGAATAGCATATTTACTCAAGGAATTGAAATAAATTCTAATTACAAGGGATTTGATAAAGTAACATTCTCTTTTGCCTATCAACTTTTATATTCATATGATAAGGACAAGTTATCACTTATCTCTAAGGGAGAAGTATACTCAAGAGATCCTGAAACACTCTCGAGTTTTTTAATTGGAAAACAAGATTACTTTGGGCTTCCCAATAGATCAAGACATAGTAGTTCAATTAAAATTTCCTACAATTCTTCAGACGATAAAACAAAAATAAATCTAAGAGTTAATTATCGAAGTAAATATGCAATGTATGACACTAATGGAAATGATTTGATAGATAATTTTGACTCTTCTTTTGTGAATGGATATTCATTAGTTAACACATCCTTTACTCAAAATTTATCAACTAAATTAAGTCTTCAGTTAGGCTCAAGAAATATATTTAATTATAAGAATCCAACAAATATTCCAAGTCTTAGCGGAAGACAATTATATATTAACTTAAACTATAACTATTAAATAATTCATACCATGAAACAATCAATATTTTTAAACTTTTTTTACTTTATGTCTGCAGCATTTTTTATTGTTAGCTGTAGTAAAGAAGAAAATACCACAACCTTAATTAATCTAAGTAAAACTTATGAAGATCTTTACGCTCCTCAAGGCGGAGGACGAGGAGAGCCTATTTCAGGTGAATTTACCAAATTTGATCTTTCAACAGGTCATATAACAGCTGATCCTGAAGGATGGGATATCGCCTTTAGAGGCACTGCAATAGCAATAAATGGGGGCTCTCCAACTGGCACATTAGATGAACCTCCGAGAAATGGAAATGGTGGCGCAACATTTGTTTCTGGAACATTTGAATCTGTAACGGTAGCTCCTTCAAATTTTTCAGAGGACAGCTCTGAAGGTTTTGCTATACCAGGCGGGAGTGGTAATGGATGGTATAATTACAATCCTCAAATGAGAATGATAACCCCTATTCCTGGAAAAATATTAGTCGTTAGAACAAGAGATGGGAAATATGCAAAAATTGAAATTTTAAGTTATTATAGAGGGGCTCCTGCAAATCCTAATCCAATGGCAGATGCTTCTCGCTATTATACATTTAGATTTTTATATAATCCAAATGAAGGAAGCAGTAGCTTAGAATAAAAAAATGGCTTTCTAAATCTTTAGGCTTTAACTACCATAAACCAAAAGTTTAAGAAAAATAGAAAGCCTTTTTTATATTCTAATTATTACAATATTTCCTTTAAATAATAGTCCTTTTTTTCTATATTGTGTTATAAACTTTAAAACTAATAGAATGAGTACAACAAAAGGAACGTCTAACGTTCCACTAATCATGGGAATAATTGGCGCCGCTTTAGGTGTCCCTAATGTTTTTTGTGCTGGTCTTTGTGGCGCAGGCGCAGGGGCAATGGCTGATTTAGCTGCTGCAGCAGATGGAGATACAATAGATGTGGAGGCTCTAGAAATGGCCTCAACTGCTGCTGCCGGTACAGGAAGTATGTGGATTGCTGGTGGAGCTGCTTTAATCGGACTAATTGCTGGAATCCTTGGTAAATCAAAACCTACTATTTCAGGAATTGGAATGCTAGTAGCAATGGCTATGGTGGGATCAACTGGTATATTAGGAAATATGCTTGCCCTATTAATAGCCATCCTATATCTAATTGGTGGAATAATAGCTTTTACACAAAAGAAAGAAGCTGCTTCATAAGTTTTGTGTTTTGTACAGAACTTTTGAACTATTTGATTTTGGATTAATTTCAACCTACAATCTTATGATTGGGGTTGGAATTTTTTTTGGTTTTTTACTAATAGAAAAAAGCGTTTCTAGAGAAATCAAATTTAAAGATCACTATAAACTGCATATAACTCTTTTTCTATCCTTCATTTTTGGATTTATTGGTTCCAGAATATTTGACATCATTTTTTTTGAGAAAGAATTAAATTTTTTGAATTTCTTAACTGGAAGTTCTACATTCATAGGAGGTTTAATTTTTTCAGTCTTATTTATAATCCTCTTCACTTCTATAGTTAAATTAAAAACAACACTAGTTCTAGAATTATTGGTGCCCTTTTTAATTGTTGCACACTTTTTTGGAAGAATAGGATGCTTCCTTGGTGGATGTTGCTATGGTAAACCAACGGATAGTTTTCTGGGAGTAAAATATCCTGAAGACTCGTTCCCTTATCAAGTTGATCCTGAAATTGTTGACATGCATCTTCATCCAACACAGCTCTACGAATCATTTGCACTACTAGTAATCTATTTTATTTTAAAGAATAAACCCAATAAAGTTTCTTCCTATCTAATCCTATATGGAGTAGTAAGATTCATTATTGAATTTTTCAGAAATGATCCCAGAGGAAGTTTTTTAACAGATTTTTTTAGCCCCTCTCAGGAGCTGAGTCTATTATTTATAATTACTGGATTTCTATACTTTAAGTTTCTAGAGAATAAAAGAACTACTTATCCTTTGTGATCTTTTATATTTGAATTCCCAAAAATCATAAATAAATCTAATGCTAATCCAATAATGGCAATAATCCAATATATAGTAGCATTTTCACTAAAATAAAGACCAAGAAAATCAATTATAATATAGAACGCAAAAACTTCTTTCACCCTTCCAGGAAAGAATCTCACCTGCAAAGCAGATAGTCTTTTATAAACAGTGGCCAAAATAAACCAAAGTCCTGGAAGAAACGCAAGAAAAAGTATTATAATGTTTCCAGTGGTAAATGTCCCTGTTACAAGTTCTAAAGCAAGTGCTGGATCATTTTCTATTGCAGAAACTGAAGATGGATCCATGACATCAATTCCAGAGGACATTATTTCTTTGCCCACCAAAAA
>MDTE01091442.1_pt1 | contig 11922 bp, 12 predicted proteins | sample 811231 | NCBI WGS metagenome assembly MDTE01 (sample SAMN05326651, study PRJNA326480) | marine metagenome | isolation source: seawater | place: Indian Ocean: Red Sea | collected 2010
TCTTAAAATAATTTAGATTTATAAAATTCTCTAATGAGATTTTCAAAAGAAGAAGAATATTTACGTCAGAAAGATAAGAAACTAAAAAAAATAATTGATGAAAATGGACATATTATTTTTAAGCCTACAAAAAAAAATCAATTTGATACACTCGTTGGAATTGTAATCTCTCAATTTATTTCAACAAAAGCAGCAAATTCTATTTTTAAAAAAATAAGAGAAAACTTTGATACAGAATATTTAAATGAAAAACAATTTCAGAATCTAACTATCAAGCAAATCAAGAAATTAGGACTCAGTACAAACAAAGCAAGAACAATCAAAGAGATTTCAGACTTATATTTAAACAACAGTTTTAAAGATTTATCTAAGTTAAATAAGAAAACTTTAAATGATAATTTAATATCAATATTTGGAATAGGACCATGGTCTATAAATATGTTTGAAATTTTTTGTTTAGGAGAGCTTGATATTTTTTCTTCAAAAGATGCTGGACTCAGACTTGCAATGAATAGAGGAGGATTCCTTGAAGCTAATAGTGATTGGAAAAATTATGATTTATATGCTGTAAAGTGGTCTCCCTATAAGACAATTGCATGTTTACACCTCTGGAAAACAGTTGATTGAAGATGAATGATATAAGTTATATATTTAATATGAAAAACAATTTTTTATTAGCTAATTATATACATTTGATCTTTAGCAACTTTCTTAGTCGAAAATGTTAAAAAAATTACTCATCTTTAAAGAACTAAAATAGTTTACTTCTATCTTAAAAACAAGGGGTCGGCAGTTCGATTCTGCCTCTGGCCACAATAAACCTCGTTCTAAAACGAGATTATATGCTATGTCACTGTTAAGATAAAATAAAAAAAAATGTTAACGAGTTTAAAAAAAATAATTCACAAAATAAAAGATGGAAGTGCTTTAGAGTATTTTTTATGGAAAACAAGAATTAAGAAAGTAACATTTGAATCAATACAAAATAATGAAAATATTTATCTTTATGCAGGTGACTTAACAGTAGCTCAAAGAGAGTATGATGAAAGAAATTGGTATGGATTATCAATAATTAAAAGTGATAAAAATCATATATATTTTGACATTACAAATAAATTTCCTTTAAAAGATAATTCTGTAGATGTCTTTTGTGCTGAAGATGTAATGGAGCATATAGAATATGAAAAACAACTAGATATATTTAACGAAATATATAGAATATTGAAACCTAACGGAGTTTTTAGATTTAGCGTACCTGACTTTAGATGCGACTTAATACTTCAGCGGACATTAAAAAATAAGAAAGGTGAATTAATGTTTGACACTGGAGGTGGTGGTAAATATAGCAAGATAAGAAGAAAAGTGATTAAAGGAGGGCATGTATGGTTTCCTGTTTATGAAAGTGTTAAAAAGATTTTTGACCTATCCAATTTTGAAGAAGAAAAAGTCAACTTTTTACATTTCTATAAATCTAGCGATAGCTTTGTATTAAAAGATATTGACTACTCAATATGTTTTATTAGGAGAACACCAGATAATGATCCGCGGACGGCAAACCCTAGAAGACCTATGTCCCTTGTTGTAGATGCTACTAAATAAATATATAAAAAATGTACAGCTTAAACGATATTGAAAACCTTTTAGATAAAGACTTTCCAGACTTGAACTATGGAAGATATTTGCTTTTAAAAAACTTTTATCTAAGTATTAAAGAATTACAGCTACCCAAAGATCTAAAAATTGCAGTTGTTGGTGGCGACAATGATCAAATAGAAATCTTAATTTTAAACAAAATGGAATACAGTACAGACGTCACAACATTTGGAATCGAGAATCAAGATGAATTTTTTGATTTAAATATTATAAATAATATAAAAAATGATAATTTTTTTGATTTAATAATATGCACACAAGTCATAGAACACATATGGAATCAGGGCTCTTTTTTTGAAAATATAAGATCAATCTCAAAACCAAACACAATTATTTATATTGATTGTCCCAAATCTAATAAAGTACACATGAGTCCTGTTTATTACTCAAGTGGTTTCACTGCAAGTTATTTAGTTAACAATCTAAAAAGAATGAATTTTAAAATATTAAAAAGTGGAGAGTTTGGTGGAGAAGTGCTCTACAAGACCATACACCTAACCCAAAGTTGGTACAATAAAAAAGATATATTGAGAAGATATAGATTTAATAAAAGAAATTTATTTCATAAAATAAAACATCTATCAAGACTTTCAAACTTGGGACAATATTTAGTTCTTAAAAGAAATAACAACAGGAATACAGAAGAATATATGACTGAAAGTTTTGTATTTGCAAAAAAAGTATAATCACAAATAATTTATAGATTAGATTGTGAGATTAATTGATTTAAGAAAAGTTTTTATTTTATTTAGTAGCATGTATAGTTGTTGATCCAACACCATATTCTCCATAGTATTTTGCTTCTTCTAGTAATTTTTAAAATAATATTATTGGAAAATTGCTAGTGTTATCATTTAAAGATGCACATTAAATTTTATAGACCCTTTATAGTATTTGTATAAGTGAAAAACAATAATGCACCAGTAGTCATCTTTGCATATATTCGCCCATTAAAGCTTGAAAATTTAATAGTCTCTTTGATGAGAAATAATGAGTTTTTCGATACAAAATTTATATTTTATGTAGATAAATATAAAGATGATTCCGATAAATTGAAAAATCAAAATGTTGTAGATGTCATAAAAAAATATTCAAAAAATTACAATTTTGAAATTCATATTGCTGATCAAAATTTGGGACTTAAGTCGAACATTTTGAAAGGTGTAAACGAGTCTTTAAATAAATATAAAAAATGTATATTTTTAGAGGATGATTTAATTGTTGGAAAACACTTTTTGTCTTTCATGAATGACGCATTAGACATATATAAAGATAATAAAAAGGTGAAACACATAAGTGGATATAATTTTCCTTTGAGGTTTGCAAGTGTAAGATCAAGTTATTTTACACAGTATATGTATTGCTGGGGTTGGGCAACTTGGTATGATCGTTGGGAAGAAAACACAAATATGAATATAAATAAAATATCTAATTTATCTAAAAAAACTAGAAGATTATTTAATATATACGGCTTTGAAAAAGATTTTGAGAGTCAATTAATCAGGAATCAAAATAAGACTTTGAACACCTGGGCAATATTTTGGTTTCAGCATATTTTTCTCTCAAAAGGATTATGTGTGAATCCATATAAATCACTTGTCCAAAATACAGGTGAAGATTCTGAGGGCGTCCATGGTATAGATTTTAAGCTGTATAATTCAAAAATAAATAATAATAAAGTATATAAGTTTCCTACCAAGTTAAAATTTAAGACTTTAAACAAACTTCGAATAATACTTTTTTACTTAATAAAAAGATTAAAAAAAAATTTAAAAAAGATTACAACTAATTAGTAAATTTTTTTAATTTAGACATAAGCCAAAAATAACCTTTGAGGTTTTGTATTTTATTAATTGTTGTTATTTTAAATTTCAAAATGAAGGAAATTTCATCTTCTTTGATATAAAAAGCATCTCCCCAAGGAATAAATTTTTTCCACCAAATTGTTTCAACTCTTATGAAATTGTAATTCTTTAAGTATTTGTCTAAATCTTTTACGTTTGGAGAATTTTCATATAATTCTTTTCTATTTACTTCTGCTTTAATGTACTTTATTTCATCTAAGTTATGAAACCCTTTAAGTACCTCTAACTCGTATCCTTGAGTATCTATATTCAGAAAATTAACATTTTGAATTTTCAAATCTGAAAATTGTTTAATGACTATGTTTTCAAATCCATCAAATGTAACTGAAGGATGGTAGTCTAGATGTTCTTTTGGTTTGTATATAGAAGAACTCATATTGTTATTATTATTATTTATATACATCTTTTTTGTAGTGTTTTCTGCACCAAGTGCAAAGTTATAGAAATAGACATTATTCAAGTGCTGATATCTTTTTACTAATTTTTTAAAAGGATTTACTTGAGGTTCAAAACAATAAAATTTAGAATTTGGAAATAGTTCAAGCATTTCAGGAAGTTCCTGCCCTTCGTTTGATCCAATATAACAAATGTTGGTTGGTCTTATATTGTATTTATTCTTTAAAAAAACTAAGTTGATCATTTATTTATTGACTTCTTTTAATTTTATTATATAAAACGTAAATAATAAAAGTGAACGTTTACATTGATCTAAATTTATACTTAAAATTATGAAGCTTATATCAAAACTTATTGAAACACTTTTTAAATTAAAGATTGTCAGATCAAAAAAATTCTATAAACTAATTAATTCTGAAAAAAATTACATAATCAGTTTGTCTTCAATAGAAAATTATAAAAACTTAATAAAAAATTTAATTTTAGACAATGAAAAAGTAAATAATGAGTTTATAAAAAATATAAAGTCTCAAAATCTACAAGATTTAGTCGCTTTGGATTTATTAGGATTTAAAAGGAATGGTATTTTTATTGAGGCCGGTGCATGTAATGGAATAATTAATAGCAATACTTACCTGATGGAAAAAATGTATACCTGGGATGGATTACTAATTGAACCTATAAAAGATTATTTTGATGAGTTGGAAAATAATAGAAATGTTTTGTGTATGAACTATGCACTTTCCTCTAAAGTAAGCAACTCAGAAGATTTTTTATTAACAGACTCAAAAGACCTTTCTACTTTGAAGGGTTATGAAGATAATGACTACCATCATGAAAACAGATTAAATTTTACACCAACAAAAGTTAAAACCACAACACTAACAAATCTATTGGAGGAAAAATCCTTTCCAAATGATATAGATTTTTTAAGTTTGGACACTGAAGGCTCAGAGTTTGAAATATTAAAAACAATAAACTTTTCAAAATATAAAATTAGAATAATATGTGTAGAACATAACTTTAATATCAACAGAGAAGAAATATTTAAATTTTTAGTTGATAAAAATTACAAAAGAATAGATATTCCAATTATTGATATAGATGACTTTTATATCCATAATGACTTTAAGCCTAAAAATAGATACTTTTTTTACACTTAAGAGTCAAACTAAAACATAAGATTTTCTTATTAAAAGATAAAACCAAATGCACTAAAATGAAATCGTGATTTTTAGTAAGAACTTATTCGGAAAACTATCTTATATTCTGTCTCTAAATAAAGAAAAATTACAAATTAGATTTATTAATTTTAGTAAATCTTTTGAGTTTTTAATGAATTACTTTCAAATTCAAAATGTAAACATATGTATAGATTTGGAAAACAATAACACTGCTTTTGAAAAAACGTTTAAAAAAATTTTTAAACCAAATTCGTATTTAAAAAGAAGTGATATTGCAGGCGTTAAAGCAGAAAGATCTAAAAATAGTTATGATTCAATTGATTTTATATTCATCGACTCAACCCAATCACTTATAGAATTTAGACATGTCATTTTTAAAAGTAATTTTATAATTATAAAAATCGATAATGCTAAAGATACAAAAAACAAAGAATTAGAAAAGTATTTTTCTTTTTTTAATGAAAACAATTTCCAACTTTTTGTAACTGGAAAAAATGATATCTATAGTATTACCAAAATTAAAACTGTCTATGGATTACCAAAGACAATTCTATTAATTGCAATTAAAAAGGATAAATTATTTGTCTTAAAAGATTATCAAAAAATTTATAAAAAATTTGTTTTAAAAGATAACTTTAATTAAAACTATATTTTTCTAAATTCTTTTGGTGTATATGAAGATTGAATATTTGGTAACTAAAATCATTTTGAACTAAAAAAGGCTTGTTAGATACAAAATCTATATCAATATTTGGTAAATTATCATAAATATACTTACCAATATCATTCGAGAGTGTGATTGTAGATATATTTTCGTTAAAGTCATTACCTTCCAAAAAAATTCCATAATCACCTGGATCAAAAAGCATTGGCTGACTATTAAATGGTAAAGAGGGCAAGATATTTATTAGTTCAGGATTTTTTTTATAGGCGTTATTCATCATATACATTTCATTAAATTGATATTTTTTGTCATTTGTAGCATGATTTAAATGATTATTTGACAACAATTCATCATATATTATGTCGGTTATTTTTTTGTAAGTGTCAATGTGATTTATATAACTAAATCCAAAAACTAAATGATGAGAATTAGCTCTAGTTATATGAAGGCCTTTAAATTCATCTAGACTTTTTTTTACTTTGTAAAAATCTTCAAAAATTAAAACATCATTATCAAAGTGAACAAATTCATCAATATTTAATAGTTTTGCAACATCAAATATTGCAAACACACGAGCCATTGAAGTATTCCAAAGTGGAAGCCTTACATTTTTGTAATATTTAGAATTTATAATTTCTCGAGTTCTGGATTTGTTGAGTTCATTTACACTGATAATATTTACATCTTGATTTTGAAAGCTCTCATCATTTGTACAAAAATAAATTTTTGAATTTGAATTATATTTTTTTATTGATTGAATAGTATGCTTTATATATTTAGGTGTTTCTCCATAATTAAATAAAATGTAATTCATAATTTTGTAATTTCATTTCCCTAAATTTATGTTAGCTTGGGTATGTAAATATTTTTATAAAAATATCTGCGATTAAATATAAAAATTAAATGATTAATATTAAAAAACACAAGTTTGTACTCCCTACAGTTCTAATACTCCTATTTGTTTTTGAATATTTAGTTTCTCAAACATTAAAAAGTTTTGGAGACGAATATATATCATTAGCTTCAAACTATGGATTCTTTACTCAACTAAATTTTGATGCAGGATTTGATAATGGTGGAAGCTATGGAGTTGAGTTAACAAGTGGTCCAATATCTGCACTTGGAGGAGTAGTAGGTTGGATTTTGACAAAAAATTTATTGATTGCAAGATTTTTTAATTTTCTGTGGGTGTTTTTATTACAAATTGTTTTGATTTACATTGTAAAAAAATACTACGAAATTAATTTAAAAAATTATTTACTTTTATCAAGTTTGCTCTTTGTAATCATTCCATGGCAATTTGGCACACTTTATATGTTGGGAGAGGTTCCATCAACAATAATTTTCTTTTATTCAATATTATTATTTCCTAAAAATAGAAATTTTTCTATTATCTTATTTAGCATTTCTATAATTTACGGAAAATTGATTTTAGTTATCATGTTTCTAGTCTTTTATATTTCATACGTTTTAATAAATCAGCAATTTAGGAATATCCACCTAGATATATTTTATTTTTCAATCCCTTTGTTTCTATGGCTTTTTTTTGTATTTTTATTTTATGAAAAAGGGAATATATTTGAATACGTTCAAAATTTGTTTGAATTTAATGTATTGAATAATCGAAGTGTTGGGATAAAAGACAGCCCATTAAGTTTTATTGATTATATAAATTCATTTAGAAGTTCTGAAGTGGTTAATTGGAATATTGCAGATATTTTAAGAATACTTATTTCTCCTTTATTATTTAATGTAATTTTGTTAACAAGCAAAAATAAAGTTTCTAATGAATTATCTAGATTGTTCATTCCAGTATTATTTTCTACTACAGTTCATTATCTATGGTTTTGGTTAATGAGTCCTACAAAGTGGATTAGATATTCTCAACACTTTGTGATGGTTGGGATTATGCTAATTCTTTTTTTGCTGTCAACTGAAGGGATTAAATTAAACGAAAAAATTAATTCATTTGGCATTGTAATTTACTTATCACTTTTTTTAAATTCCTCGTTGTTGATAATTCTCACAATTTTTTTTGCTTTGTATTATTTGTACAAAAACTCTAATTTAAGTAATGACTTAATTGTTAATTTAATTACAATTTCTTTCATATTAAATCTAATTAATGGGATATATGAAACTCAAAATAAAACTATTTATAAATTCGAGTTTAATTATTGTGAAGAGCAACTAGATACAAAATTGTGCTGGGAAGAGTATAAAAACCAATAAATTATTGTTTTATCAGGGAAATATTTTTCTTATTTTTATTTACTATCTTGAAATTTTGATCAATATAAAATTTTAGGGCATTTTGATTATTTGATCTTGTGTCTACTGATAGTTCCCCTTCGAAATTAACTTCTACATGTTCTATTAAATTTTTAGCTATTCCCATATTTTGATAATCTTGATCGACAAAAAGCGTAAATATATTTATTTGTAAGTCAATGTTTTTATATATGCCAATTTTGTAAAATCCTTCTATAAGCCAAATATGTGGCTTTGTTAAAAATCCAAAAATTATATATTTAAATATTTTTATGTAATCAATAATTGAAATTTTATTTTCTGAGTGGAAGTTTTTAAAAGTTAACCCACCAACTATATTGTTATTCTGATCCATTGCAACAATTACATTTAAGTATTTACAATCAATCAGCAAGGAATATAATTTAGCTAGATTTTTTGCACTTAAAGTAGTGGCAATTGTTTTTTTTAATGATTTTTTGTGAAGAACTGAAAGACCATATAAATTTTTGAGATGGGAACTCTTTAGTAGTTTAATTTTCATTTATTTTTATAATTTTATCAGTATTCTAAATACAATTGTAAAAACAACTTTTTATTGCGGAAGTGAAAAAATTAAAATGAAAATTAATAAAAATAATTACTTTTTATTTCTCTATATCTGTGTACCTTTTGTTACTATTGCATTTATTGAACTGAATAAAATATTAACTTTTTCAACGGTAATTTTTATAACTCTACTTTTTCTTTTTAAAAAACTTTCTTCGAAAATCTCAATTAATAATCAATATCTTGAAAAATTTAATAGGACAAACATTGGTTTTATTATCTTTTTATTATTTATATTCACATATTTGTTTCAAAACTTTTTTCTTAACTATGAAACTATAACTTGGGATGTTGCATCATACTTAGTTGCTGCTCAAGAAATTGGGAGAAACCATATACCATTTGAAACACAATGGGAATCAAAAGGGCCTCTATTTTTATATTTATATTATTTTAATTCACAACTAGTTTCAAATAACCTTGTCCATTTCAAACTACTCAATGATCTTTTTATCTTTCTTACAGCAACAATCATATTTCTCAGTGTCTATAAAATATCAGATAAAAACAAATTTGTTTCCACTGTCTCTTCTTTACTATTTCTTTTAATCACAAGTTTTCAATGGTATGTGAGTGAATTTTCTGAAATATATTGCTTACCTTTATTAGGTTTAGTTTATTATTTGTATAAATCAAATTTAAAAAACAACATAACTATATTTTTAATCGGATTTTTATTTTCTCTATCAACACTCATTAACCAAGGAACAATTTTGTTTATAATTCCATATTTACTACTACTTTATTTTGGTTCAGATAGAAAGTCATTGATAAAAAAATATTTATTTATTTCACTTGGTTTTTTAATTCCCCATTTATTTTTTATTTTTATATATTTTCAGGCAGACTTGATAAGAATTTATTTTGCAAATTACTTTTCAATTCCTTTGAGTTATACAGGCTCAAGTTACAGCTCGTTTTCTGAATTGTTAGTTGTTCTAAGAAGAATATTTAAATACGATGTATTTTTATATTTTTCAATTATTTGTCTAATCTTTTTTACAATTCTAAATAGCGTTAATTTTAGAAAAAAACAATATTTTACAAATATTTTTAACATCGAAAATATAAACATAATATTTGCTGTTTTATTTTATTTTATTGCAGGTCACAACTACGCACATCATTTGTTTTATTTGATTTTCTATAGTTGTTTCTTAGTATATAAATTAAACTATCACCAATTATATTTAGTGAGTTTAATTTTATCATTTTCATTTATATCTCTCACTTTTAAACTATTTCCAGTATCAGCTCAAAATTTAACAAATACAGAACAAATATATGAAAATTATCCTTTAAGACAACTTGCTCAAACAATAGATACAAAAATAGATGAGGAAGATGATATTTTGGCACTTAATTATGTTTTGGTTCTTTATTACTTAGACAAACCAAATTTTTCCTATATTGTCCATCCAAGCAACCATTTTGAGGACTACATAGTAAACGAGCTTTTAAAACAAGGAAAAATTAAGACTAATGAATTTAATCATGTCAGTTATTATATCGAACAAGAACCTAATGTAATCATGTGTAATCCCACCATGATAATAAGAGGCAATGTTGAAAAAACAGATTTTTATAATTGTGGGGTAGGAGATTATAAAAAAAACTATAGTCAGCTTGATACAACAACCTATAAAAATAATGTTTTTTTAAATTTGTATAGGAACCCGTATGAAGCAATCAATGTTTATATAAAAAATGAATAAATTTTTTAAAAAATTATTTACACAATCACGATAGATCAATTTGATAAACTAAAAATAGAATTTAGAGGTGTGATTAACACATGAAATTTAATTTTAATGGCAGAGATGATGGGCTTGGGAATAGGCTTGAAGAATTAATAAAACTTCAAAATTTTTGTCAAGAATATGGGCATAAAGTCATATATAGATGGAATAATGATGGCAAGTTCAAATATCCAATTATTTTTTCATGTAAAGATATAAGTATTATTGAAGCAGAAAAAAGATTTGGCAAGAACTCATTTGATCAAACCAATCTTTGGAGATTATATGTTTCACAAGGAAGAGGAGTTTTCAATTCAGATAATATAGATTTTAATTTACCAAATCAAAAAATTACTCAAAGTATTGACCTAGGCGTTCATATTAGGGCAAAAGATAGGGTTATATCAGATATTGACGAAATCAAAAGTTTCAATGGTTTCTCAACTAGTAAGGAGTTAGAAGACATAATTGAAAAAAGTATTAATTTTGTAACCAAGAATTATGAAGGTAATACCATTTTTGTATGTTCTGATGATTTAGATATTAAACAAGATTTTATTAAATCAATTGAAAAATATGTTGATGTTTTTCAACCAAAATATGATCAAAGTATAGGATTTGATATTAATGATTTCTACACATTATCTAACTGTAATAAAATTCTGATGGGATCAAAATACTCGACCTTTGCGATTACAGCTTCGCTTATTTCAGGCAAAAAATTAATTGGATTTAATGACGAATTTAAAACTGATTTATATAGGTTCAATACGGACTATATAAATTTAGAAAACAACAATCATACTCTAAAAAAGTTAAACAAAAAACTGAAACCAAAAAACTTTAATACTTACATAAGTATTGGAAGGGATTTTAAAGATACCTTCGTCCTTGATAAGCAATCAATGAAAAGTTCCGATATTTTATTCAGCCTATCAGCATCAGAAAATATATTTTTTGAAGAAAACTTTATTTTGTTGAACAATTCTAAAATTATCATGAAAAACTCTAAGGTAGGTCTAACTAAATTTTTCTTTCAAATGATTAGTGTATTATTTTTAAAGAAAAATAGAAAAATAACATTTTTTGAAATAATTAATGAATTAAAAAGGTATATATTTTTAATAAAAAATAAAAGTTTTATTTTTTCTTTTGATCAACCTTCCTTTCTAAAAAAAATATTTAAGAAATACAACAATGTTTTTCTTAAAATTAATTTTGATCTAATAGACAGTGAAATTTTAACTCGGAACATAATTTACAGCTCCGACAAAATCACAGGAATTATATTTGAGGCATCAAATATTGAAATGTTAGATGAACATCTAAATTTAATTGTTAACAATACAAATTTAAAAATTTCTTACATTTCCTTAACAAATAAATATTTAAATTCAGATGATGGGTACATTGTGCTTACAAACACTTTAAGTGAAAATGACAATTTAAGCTCTTTACCTTTATCAATTGAAGTACCAAGAAACAATAAAAATCCAAGAGTAATACCAACCTTCTAAATTTTTTTATTATTAATTTTATTTTTCCAATATGCAAACATAAGA
>MDTE01172597.1_pt1 | contig 11921 bp, 9 predicted proteins | sample 811231 | NCBI WGS metagenome assembly MDTE01 (sample SAMN05326651, study PRJNA326480) | marine metagenome | isolation source: seawater | place: Indian Ocean: Red Sea | collected 2010
CGGATTTGATTGGGAGCATGTGGATGACGTTTGGTCAAAACTTCATGAAGAAATTGATGAACTGAAATCCGCCCATGAAAATGGTGATGTGGACAATGTAAAGGAAGAAATTGGTGATGTCCTTTTTTCTGTAGTGAATTTGGCTCGGTATATGGACATTCCCGCTGAAGATATGCTCCGTGCTACCAATAAAAAATTTGTTAATAGATTTCAGAAAATTGAAGAAGAATTGGAGGCAAAAGGGAAAAAGTTAGAAGAGTCCACCTTGGAAGAAATGGATGAAATTTGGGAACGGGCAAAAGGTAATCCGTAAATATTTAAAACGTAATTATTTCAATTCGCGTTAACCGATGGAAAAATTACATAATTACGTTTTTAATATTTAATTGGCTATTCTTCCTCTGAATTCTACCGGTACCGTAGGACAAGTATTGCCACCATTCAATTCCCACCTTTTTCTGTTTTTGGCAACAATTCTGTAAATCCAATCCAAAACTGAAATTGGAAATAATCTAAGGAATTTCCCTAAAATTTTCCAAAATAAACCTAATTGATCTAGAATTATTAAAACTGATTTCCCCTCAGTAAAATATTCATTCCTAATTTGAAGAACCATACTATCTGGAAGATTTTTTGGAGCAATTACAGGTAATTGTGAAAGGGGTAAAAAATGAAAGACACCCTTTTTGTCGGTCTTTAAAATAAATCGAACTGCACTATGGCAAAGGGAGCAGTTACTATCATAATACAAAGTCATTTTCAAATTTTTTTATCATTGTTCATGGATTCCAAAAGGTCTAATGCTTTTTCTTCATCATTAAAGATCCATAGCTTTGCAATGCCCCGGTGACATGATACCTGCCAGTTGGGATAAATTATCCTGTTTAATTGTACAATCGATACTTTCTCTTTCCAGCATGTCTTTCATCAGAGAAAGTTCAATTGCGTTTAGTGATGAATGGATTCGCTTCATTTCGTGAATATTACAATTCAATTAGAAAAATTAAAAGAGATCACCATTTAAATATTTTAATCCAGTATCAACAGCTATGGTTACAACTGTTTTTCCTATTCCTAATTCTATTGCGAGTTGGATTGCCCCAGTAACATTTAATCCACTGGATGTACCGCAAAAAATACCTTCTTCCCGAGCCAATCTGTTTGCCGTTTCTCGAGCTTCCTCTTCATCAATCCCTCGAGCCTCATGGTAATTATTATTGTTTAATAATGGAAGTTCAAAACCAAGGCCGATTCCTTCTACGCGGTGCTTTCCACCTGTTTGGCCCTTAGAATAAAAAGGAGCTGAACCAGGCTCTAAGGCTACAATTTTGGTATTATTTTTTGCATTCATTAAAACATTAGATACACCCATAATCGCTCCTGCTGTGCCAACAGAACAAGTAAAAACGTCAATAGGAGCATCTAATTGATCAACAATCTCTTGTCCCATCTTTTCAAACCCTTTGATAATATCGGTATTATTTAACTGGTCGGTGAAGAAATAGTCATCTTGTATAGCTAATTCTTGCGCTCTATCAATCATTTGATTTATCAGATCTGAATCTATTTTTCCTGATGGACTATGGATAACTTCTAAATTCGCTCCGAATGCGCGCATGGTATCCAGCTTTTCCTTGGCAAATGCATCAGAAGATATCACATGAAAATTGTAACCTTTTACTGCACAAACGAATGCAAGTCCAGAACCGGTACTCCCACCAGTATATTCTACAACTGTCATACCTGGCTTTAATTCTCCTCGTGATTCTGCACCTTCAATCATTGCCAAGGCCATCCGATCTTTGTAAGAGCCTGTTGGGTTACCACCTTCTAACTTTACCCAAACTTCGGCTGCATTTTCTGGAACAATGTGATTTAATCTGACGATGGGTGTATTTCCGATTGCCTTAAGGGAATTTGTACAAACTTTCAATCAGGTTCTCCTTGAATTGTTGCCACCAATTTCCGTGCAGAACCATGATTCCGGTGTTCACATAAATAAATGCCCTGCCATGTACCTAAATTCAGTTTACCATCAGATATGGGCGCAGAAACCGATGAACCTAAAATGGATGCTTTCAAATGAGCAGGCATATCATCTGACCCTTCAAAAGTGTGTTTGTAATAGGATTGATTTTCCGGAGCCAACATATTGAAATGAGATTCAAAATCCATTCGAACGGTAGGATCTGCATCTTCATTAATGGTCAATGATGCAGAGGTATGTTTGATAAAAACATGAAGAATGCCAGTTTTGATTTGGTTTATTTCCGGGAGTTCATCCAGCACATTTTGAGTGATAATATGAAACCCTCGTGTGCGAGGGGAAAGGGTGATTGTTTTTTGAATCCACATGGTCAAAATTTGCCACGAAGTTCGCGAAGAGACACTAAGTAAATAAGTAAAACGTAAAGAGTAATTACATCTTTACATAATTAGGTTTTACGAATTAGTCTATATCTTTCACCATCAAAATTCGGGTTTCTTCATTAGGTGTTTTAGGAATTTCTTCTTGAATAACAAATCCACGTTTTAACGAAAACTGAATCATAGCTTTATGCTTATTTCGTGTTTTCAGTTTGATTGAACCAAACCCATTCTCTTTCGCCCAATTTTCTTGATAATCTGCCAATGCATTTGCAATTCCATTTTGTCTAAATTCGGGCAAAACACCTCCCATCCAGCTATAAAAACTGCCTTCTTTAAATCGGTCATAACCAATCTTAAATCCAATCGGTTTTCCTTTCATTTCTGCAATCAGAATGAGATGGATTTCGCCACACCGCTTTTCGTATTCTTCTAAATCATATGGATTATCAAATTCCGGAATTTGATTTGATAGAGTGACACATTCCTTAAATGTACCATGTCTGACTTCAATTTTAATTCTCATTCAAATGAATGATGCAAATTCTTGGTATAACTTAGCGATCCTTCGTGGCAAATCAGGTTTTCCGTTCTTTTTTACGAGCTGCAGGGAACAGAATATTGTTTAAAATGAGTCGATATCCAGGAGAATTTCGATGTAAGGAAAGATCTGTTGGTGGGTCACCAACAAAATGTTGATAATCTTCCGGATCATGTCCACCATAAAAAGTGAATGTTCCTTTTCCAAAATTTCCATGGAGATACTTCACTTGATCTGAAGCTGGATCTTCGCCCATCAGAACAATATGATTTTTAATCCGATCTTTATGGAATCCAGTAGTTTGTCCCATAAATCCTTTCACTACCGCAACATGATTTTGGGTCAGCATGGTTGGGACAGGATCATATTTTGCAGAAAATTCAAAGAGAGAGAAATAATCTGCTTCTGCGCCACGAGTCACAGGATTATGGCTTGGAGGAAAATCAATATTAGAGAATTCATACACCATGGGATCGGGTAATAGTTTGAATCCTGAAAAAGCGAATGATTGATCAAAATCAAGTTTTGAATGAAGCGCAGGATCTACCGGAGTCCCGTCAAATACTGTATGAACTCCATCTACATTTTCCATGGACAACGCTATATCATAAGAGTCTGTGGCTGAACACATGGCAAAGAGAAATCCTCCATTTCCCACATAATTTTTTATTTTCCGGGCGATTGCCTTTTTCTGTTCATGTACACTGGGGAAACCCAATTTTGCAGCCACTGCTTCAAATTGATTTTTCTGATCTCTATACCATTGAGCATTATGGTGGCTACGGTAAAATTTCCCATATTGGCCCGTAAAATCTTCGTGATGAAGGTGCAGCCAATCATACTCTTCCAATTTTCCCAAATGGACTTCCTCATCCCAAAGCGTTTCATAATCTACTTCCGCGTAGGTGAGGGCAAGAGTTACCGCATCGTCCCAGGGTTGTTTGTTGGGCGGTGTATAAATGGCAATTTTTGGTTTCTTTTCCAACAGAACGATATCCATATTCCCTTGGTCAATCGATGAATAAATGTTTACCAGATTTGTCGCATTCACCATCTCAAATGTGACACCGCGAATGCGGCACTCAGTCTGGACAAATTGATGTCCATCAATCAAAAATGAACCACCACGATAATTGAGTAACCATTCAACATTGGTGTTTTTTGTCAGCGTGAAATAGGCAATGCCATAAGCTTTCAAATGGTCATTCTGGGCTTGGTCCATGGGGATCAAGATTTTTTGTCCAAAGGAAAAGGATATTAAAAGACTGTATAAAATATGTTTCATCAACTCTCCGTTTTCTGCATAGAGCGTATATGAAACCGAATCGGTTCAGAAAAAATTGAACCCGGAAATTCATCCAAAATTCTCATATACTGGGTCATGGCTTTATCCGAATCTAAAAATTTGGTTTCATAGATTTGACCTGCAAGGATAATCCCACGGTCTGCCAAGTGTGTCCCATCCAATGACATAGCCAAGGCCAATGCTTGGTCAAATTCATTTAAGCGAAATTGTAAAATACCTTGCCGGAGAATCGCTAAGGGTGCAATAGTTGCTGTGGAGTCTTCTTGAACCAAATATTCCAATTCTTTAATTGCGTCTCCAACTTTTCTTTGGCGAAGATACCATTCCGCTTTGATAAAATTTTTAAAGGATGATTTGCCTGATGGGTCATTTTCATAATACTGAGATAAGATATTTTTTAATTCCATCAAATCATTGAAAGAAGGATCAATAGGACTCATTGCAAAAAAGGATTCTTGTACTATTTTTAAAGTAGAATCTGGTTCATCCGTTAAAAAGTGAACCAATATTTTTTTCTGCTCCATGGCAGGAAGGGGATTTCGTTCCAAATGTTTTTGGAGAAAATCCAATGCATTTTGTGCCTGGCCTTTAGCCAAGAGAACATCTACAGTCCGGAGTATCACTTTCAATTTTAATTTTTTATTCGGTCGATTTTGCATTGCTTTTTTAAGCAAATTGTAAGCTTGATCAAAATCCTGGAGAATTCTGAATTGAATTTCTCCCAATCGAAAATAAGCATCTGCCAACAAAGGAGATTTAGGCAAGGAAATTAGGAGAGAATCATAGAGGGCTAAACTGGATTCAAGATGATCCGGTGAAATGGTGGAATACACCTGAAATGGATCTTCGAAGAAAATATTTTGGTCAAAGAAATAAGGAATTAAATCAGATTCACTTGTGGGGACAATTTGATCCTCGAAGGTTTGGGCAAGCCCCAATAATGCTTCCCCTGCTAATTTTGAATTTATCTTCTGACTCAAAATAAAATTGTAAGCCCTCACAGAGTTTTCATATTGCATCTCATTACGCAGTTCATTGGCAAAATTGAGCCAATCATTGAAATCGGGTTTACCCAAGTCTGACCATTCCATTTTTACCCGGAATGCTTCATCATAATCCTGTTGCTTAAAATAAAATTCACTCAAAACATTCAGGATCAATTTTGGATTTTCTTTGGCAGCCGTTTTTAATTTTTTCTCAATGATGGGCACTCCTTCTTCTTCATCACTCATGAGTAGAATTCGACGCTGGACAATATCATTCTGGTTTGGTTTATATGCCAAATGGAGGATGAATTGATCCATGGCTTTATCATAGGTGCGGCGGGTTTGATAATAGATTCCTGCTTCATAGGCCAAAAAGGATTTCCCGAATTTTTCCCGCCCTGTTTTTAATAAAGATATCAATTCTTGATCTAAACTGTACCGGCTGAAAAGGGAAACCATGATTCGGTAATAGGAACGATTGTTTTGATATTTTTCTGTTGCGGAAGTCCAAACAGACCTTGCCTCATCCAATTGATCATTTAAATAATGGAATTCTCCCAATTCAGAGTAGGTTTGAATATCATTAGGGGATTGGACAAGTTGTCCGCGCAGAAATTGGATCGCCTCATCATAACGTTGATTTTTTTTGTATAATGATTTCAAGTCCCGAACAGCACGGTGGTGATTTGAATTTTTTTGAAGCACTGCTTCATAAATGGCAATGGCACCATCGATGTCGCCTTTTCGTTCTAATAGTTTGGCTGTTTTTAAAGACGCATTTATGGTGGCGGTGTTTTGAGCAGCCAAAAAAGAAACGCAACTTATTATGAGAATAATAAGGATTTTATTCTTCATGTTGAATCTCCGAAATATCTTCCGTGGTCTGAAGTTGGCTTAAAGAATTGAAATACCGTTTAATCATGGTTTGATGTTCCCGGGAATATCCCGCATTAATGGATTTATTTAAAGCCTGAAGAGCAAGATTTTGTCGCTGTCCCAAATCAACGGGCAATCCACCGGGACCTTCATAAATCACCTCTGAACCTGCAACGGTTGATTTACGCTCCTCCTTAAACCCTCGCTGAGTCATGGATGTTTGGCTATCCAACATTCTAGACAAAATACGTTGCTGTCGTTCTTGGGTTTTTCGGGTAAAACGTCTCCTTTGAAGATCTTTAATGACCTCATCCATTTCTCGGCCAATTCCGCTTAAATCACCCAAACCGTGCTGTCCTGAATGCCGCATTTCATTCATCATTTGTTCTAAAGATTTACGGATGCCTTGTTGCTTTTGTAGCATTTGCCGCATCATTTGTTGCTGGGCAGAAGCAGCCATTTGTCCCAAACTCAATTGCATCCCTTGTTGATTGAGCCCTTGTTGCTGTCCGGCCATTTGTTGCATCATTTGTAAAAATTGTTCGTAGCCACTGGCTGATCCGGATTGCTGCATACTTTGCATACTGTTAAACAACCCTAGGGCTGCTTCATTCAATCCTGCCATGGCTGCATCTTGGTTTTGCCCCGCTTGGCTCACATTCCTGTCTGTTAATTTATTTTTAGCTTCCTGCATCCCAGCATTAGCTTTGCCGACGCCCCGACCAATTTCCGGTGTAATGGCGAACGTTTGTTTTGATAATTCCATCATTTGATTCATAATGGATTGTAATTGATCCTGGAGCAGTTGCTGTCGTGCTGCAAACTCTCGTAGACGGGGAGAATTCCGAGAAGCTGATTTTACTTCAGAACGTAGTTGTTCTTCCTGAGATGAGAGATATAGTACATCCTGCATGAGGGCTTGAAATTGTTCTGTCATTTCTGCCACGGTTTCCTGTTGGAACTGTTGCTGCATTTGCATCATTTGTTGCATCATCATTTCCATATTTTGGAGGGATTCCTGGCTAGTTCGCTGTGCACTTTGAGTTTGTGCCTGAGACAAATTTTCCATCGTTTCCATCATGTTTAATTCTGTTTCTTCAGTCAGATCTGCCTTTGCCATTTCTGTCAAATCATCCGCCGTTTTTTTGCTGTAGGGTTCTACCAATTCGGATGCTTCTTGCAAGAGCGATTTCATATTCTCAAATTCTTCCAAATTCCGTTTTTCTTCCTGTGCTAATCTAGCCAGTGTGGACTGATCCGTGTTCTCATTGGTTTGGCTGATTTCCTGATCAAGCGCATTTTGCTGGTCGTACAATTGCTGCATCCTGTTTTGGAGCTCATCCATTTTTTGCTCTGCCGCCAAACGTTTGAATATTTCAAGATAACGATCCAAATCTTGTTCGATTTGATCCATATTATCTGCAAGGTCACTGAGAGATTCCTGGAGTTTTTTCATATCCATATTTTCCAAGGCTTCTTGAAGATCTTCCATATTGGTAAGCATGTCCTCCGGAATCACATCGCGAATCAGATCAGACAATTCTTTGAATTTGTCCAATAAATCCGGTGAAAAAAGGTCATGTTTTTCTGCTTGCTCAGTGATGGCTTCAATAGCTTCCGCCATTTTCTCCAAATTAGTCAGTTCCTCTTTCGCCTGCTCCAATGCATTCTTCATGGACTGTTGTTGATCCCAATCCATTTCTTTTGTTTTCAATGCTTCCAGTTCCAGGGCTTCAAACTGGGCTTTGAGTTCTTGGAATTCATCTACACCTGAGGTCATATTTTCTATGAAATCTGCTTCTGAATTTTCGGCTGTTTCGTAAAGATCAGCTAGGGAAGGCACCCGGGCAATGAAAGTGGATGAAACTGTTTTTTTAGGTCCGGAAATATCATCATTATCCGTAAGCTCAAAATGAAAATGAACTTCATCTTCCGGCATTAAAACCAAGTCCCCCAGATCCCATGTGGAATAAATTGTTTGAATCAACGTATCCGGGTTTAGATCATGAATCGCAAACATTGCCACATAAGGGTCAGCTTGCAAGTAAGTGGGCCGGCGTACTTCATAGGCGACCTGGAGTTCCGTAAATCCGTAATCATCTTCAACCTCCAAATGGATGGCGATGGATTGATCACTGCCCAATTCAATAAAAGGTGGCGGTTTTATGACGGATAAACTAGGATCGTGATCAGGAATGATCTCGATTGAATATGGAACAGGATCACGATTGGTGATGCCGCGCTGATCTACAAGATTTACGGTAAAATTACCTTCTTCCATGAGTTCAAAATTACCCGATGCAGAACGATGTGTTGATGCCATCTCAGATTGCTCTCCATTGATATCCAAATAGGCTGATTCCAACAACCGGTTTGAGGATAAATAGATTTGAACAGTTGATCCTTTCAATCCTTGGATAACAGCAACATTCCCTTTCTGTGTTTCTGCATGGAGTTTGCTGTAAGCCGGTGGCACGACCGTAATGAGAAAAGATTCAAACACCGGCCGGTCTGTGACAAAAATTGTATCAGGAATAGAAGTAACTTCTTCCCACGCTTCCCAAAAGTAATTGGCATCCACTACTGCTTCGTAGGCATAATCCTGAAATAAATCCGGAAGATCAAACGAATAAAATCCGTTTGAATCTTCCGTTGCAGCAAATTCAAGTGTCAATGAATCCCGCTGGTGCGTTGCGACTTGTGTTGGGTTCAATCGAAGGGTTACCGAATCCGGCTTTGCCTCCTTGGATTGGATTGTTATCGTTGCTTTTTCACCACCCAAAATGTGAATATCGCCGGTCAAGCTTTGGAGCGTAAACGGTTTTGGCGCCGGGAATTCTACGGTGGGATGTGTCCACCGAAAAAACGCTTTGGAAACATCCTCATATTGAATGGAAAAAATAAGAATTAAGAACATCCACGTTCCTAACAAACCCAATTTTAATTGATCAATTTTAGAATCATGTAACAAATTTGGATAATTTAGATCTGTGAGTTTATCGGAGATTTTTTTTACATAGGAATCTGCCAATTCCCGGGATTCATTTTTCCCCGCACCCAATTCTAATTGGTACGCATTGATAATTGTATCCTGTTTTTCAGGAAAAGCTGCTTGGCCCAAACGGAGAGACAATGTTTCAATTTTATAGCGGTCTATCAAATCATGTTGTGACCTGAAAAATTGGATGAACCAAAATAATAAATAAATGCCACAAATTCCTGCAAGAGCAAAAAGAACATTGATTTTAGTTATTGGTAAAAAATAGAAAACGGTTTCCAATTCTATACCAAATAAAAATACAATGGAACCCAAGATGCCAGCCCAAAGCAAACTCATTAGAACATCCTGCGAAAACAAAATGGATCTGGCGGATAAGAGATGGTTTTTAATCTGCATTATTGAGTCAAAGCAAAATAAATAATATTAACACCCATTTTCAAAGCAGCTTCCCGGATGGGCCATGGATCCTGGTGAACACTGGCATCTTCCCAGCCATCACCTAAATCCGACTCATAGGAATAAAGGAGAATCATACGTTCACCTTCAAAAAGGGCTAAAGCTTGGGGTGGCTGATTATCATGTTCATGGACCTTTGGCAGCCCGTTGGCCATGTCATAATAGGAAGAAAAAACTGGATGGGTTTCAGGAAGTGGAACAAAATCTTTATTTGGGAAGACCCGTTTCATTTCCCGGCGAAAGGATTCATCCATTCCATAATTATCATCTGCATGTAAAAACCCACCCTTCATTAAGATGGACCGAAGTGCGATGACTTCCTCATCAGTGAGACGAATATTCCCATGGCCTGTCATATAAAGAAAGGGGAATTGGTTTATATCGTCATCAGTCAATTTTAAACGAAATTCTTCTGTATGGGCAGACATAGGTGTATTTTCATTCAGATAATTCAGCAAATTAGGTAAACTACTGGGATCACTGTACCAATCACCGCCGCCGCTGTAATGAATTCGGGCGATGGAAAAAGATTGAGCAAAAACTAATGCTGTGCCAAAAATTAAAATGATGATCTTTTTTATCATGCAAAAACAATGAAAGAATTGATTCATTTGTTCCCAAAATGGACCTGGAAAAGTTAGCTCGTTTTTTGTGAGTCTCTACTTGTAAAACTCATGGGAATCACGGAATTTTTATTACCCATATCAAAATGAAAAAAACACGCCACATAACCTTCTTGTTAATTCTAACCGGATTGTGGGGTCAAATTGAAGAAGCGGAAAAGAAACCAAGGACCTTCCTTTTTGGCCTTATCAAGTTTGATACAGAATCAGCTTATGAGGATGGCGCATTCCTCGATAAGTGGCTTCATGCCAGAGAATTTGCTGCCCCGGTGAATCTTGTCCCTGTTGAAATACGTTACGGAGTTGGTTTTTCGGGCAAAACATCCGGAAGCCCAACAAACCTCACCAAGGATTCGGCTGTGGATGACACGGAAAAAATAAAATACGATGATGATGTTGAACCAATTAGCCAAGGATACAAAAATATTTGGGGGTCATCCATGGAGGTTGATTTTGGCCTCATAAATATTCCCCATTATCTTTTAGGGACAAGTTGGATGAATGTAATGTCGGGCCTTTCATATAGAACCAGTCAACTTTTTTATGCTGCAGAAGTCCCATACGAAGATTGGGAAAAAGTGAACGCGAATTGGGGAAACACCGCTTATTTTTCTCCCAAGCTAACGGAATACATGTTTACCAATCATTTCCAGTACCAACCCTTCAACAATTGGTTTGTGAATTTTCGATATGGTTATGGCTTGGCCAGAGCATTGTTTTATACATTAGAAAGAGACGAATGGGATGAATCTGTCACTGGTTCCGGTACCTCCATGGCTTTGGGTGCGGGTATAAGATTTATCCTGGATCCTGGAAAAGAAAATCGGTTTACCGTTGGTTTGGATTTCCGGTATTCTTACACCAAGATACACACTATTTGGGATCCGGCGGATGTGACTCCCATCAATCGGTTCGATGTTTCTAATTATGGACTCTATTTCACATTATCTGCATTTTATGGTGGACTAAAAACCATCGGTGACAAAGCCAAAAAAAGTTATTACAGGAAAGATTATGTTGTAGCAAAAGACGGGTTTAACGAATTTCTGTTAAATTATCCAACCCATGCAAATCGCCACCGGGCTGAAAAATATATCGCCGATTGTGAATATAAAATTCCTTATACCATTATGGATGAGGGTGTAGTGCTGGACAAAAAAGGCAAGATCCAAAAAGCTCTCAGGAAATATTTATATGCTAAATCACTGGTGAAAAATGACACATTGATCATCAATACATTGAATCGCCGTATTGAACAAATCGCACTTTTATGGATGGCTGAAGCTGAAAAAATGCTGAAAGAATCAAAGTATATTGAAGCGTATTCCTTGGTGAAATATGTGGCAGAATTTTCCATCTTTGGAAAAAAAGAATTACGACGATTTAAATCTTGGGTTGTTTTAGGCGAAGGGAAGGAATATCAAACAGCGGGCTTTATTGGCAAAGCCATGGGCAAATATGCGGAAGCTCTGGAAATGAACCCGGACTTGATCCACGAAGTGAAGGCATTGCAATATAGAGCCGGAATCCAAATGGCCAAACTTGCAACTGAAGCCGACGAATTTGAAGAAATTCAATTGGCTATTCATTCTCTGGAATACGCGCGGGAACTCTCCGGCGGGATTGGGAAAAGAAATGAGCAGCTTTTGGTGGATTTAAGAGAAAAGCTTCAATCTTTATCCGATTATAAAACCCGAATATTGATGGATAGAAAAATGTATCTTGCTCGGGCAGAACAGGCAAGAGCAAGGACAGAAAAACTAAA
>MDTE01191829.1_pt1 | contig 11920 bp, 8 predicted proteins | sample 811231 | NCBI WGS metagenome assembly MDTE01 (sample SAMN05326651, study PRJNA326480) | marine metagenome | isolation source: seawater | place: Indian Ocean: Red Sea | collected 2010
AGACCTGGGCAGTCACACAGGATGAAACAGTCCAAGTCGTCTTCGCAGGGATGGTAGTCCCCACAGGACATGGGAACGAGCGCGAGCACGAGCCCCATCATGACGACTAGCCCCAGCATCAATCCCTTTGTGTTCACGATCGTCTCCTTGTTCCCAGTTCGAGCTGCGCGGGTTGTGGCAGCTCCGCAGGTTCCGGCTCCTTGACACTTTCTACCCGACAATCGAGCGAACCCCGAGCAAGACGCACCTCAATGAGGTCCCCGATGGCGACCTGTGCCGAGTCTCTCAAGACCTCTTGTCCCTCCCGGATCCGTGCCAGGGCGTAGCCTCGCCCAAGGGCTTGCAGTGGCCCGAGGGCATAGAGGGCGCGCCGCGCGACCTCGAGGCGCTGGCGGCTGGCTGTCAGATGGACTGCATGCGCCGTGACGAGGGCGTGCTCAGTGCGGGCAAGGCGCGCCCTAGCAGCGACGAGGTCACGCCGTGGTGCCAAGGAACGCAGCCGACCGCTGGCCGCAGTCCATCTCTGGCGACGCTGAGCAAGGGCGACATCCGAAGCCCGCACTAGACGTTGGCGGACGTCGTCCAGGCGCTGAGCAGCCAGGTCCACACGACGACGCGGCGTGATCAACCGACCGCGCATCTCCACGACGCGGCGCTGGCGACGAGAGAGTTCGCGCAAGACAGCGCCCGAGAGGCGCTGCACCCGCGCCCGCACCGCCGCCTCCAGGTCGGCTCGTATGGGGACTGCGACCTCAGCCGCCGCGGAGGGGGTGGGAGCACGCAAGTCGGCCACGAAGTCAGAGATCGTGAAGTCAATCTCGTGACCTACACACGAGATGACGGGCACGGGGCTGCTGGCGATGGCACGGGCAACCACCTCCTCGTTGAAGGCCCAGAGGTCTTCGAGAGAACCGCCACCTCGCCCGCAGAGAATCAACTCCACATCCGTGTACTGCCACAACAGCTTGAGAGCCGCTGCGATCTCTCTCCCGGCACCTTCCCCCTGGACCCGGGATGGAGAGAGGGTGATCGCTAGGGTTGGGTCCCGACTCTCGAATACCCGCAGCATGTCCTGAAGGGCAGCAGCCTTGTCCGAGGTAACAATCCCGATGCGCCGAGGGACACGAGGGATGGGGCGCTTCCGATCGGCATCGAACAAGCCCTCAGCTGCGAGCTTGGCCTTGAGCGCCTCGAAGGCCTTCTGCAATTGCCCGGCTCCCAGGGGTTCGAGGTGCCGAGCAACCACCTGCAGGTCTCCGCGAGGCGTGTACACATCCACCCGCCCCTTGAGCAGCACTTCATCCCCGTCACTGGGACGGAAGCGGAGCCGGCGATTGTCTCGGGAGAACATCACCCCCTTGAGCTGAGACTCCGAGTCCTTGAGCGTGAAGTACCAGTGGCCGCTCGAGTAGGCTCGGAAGTTGGAGATCTCGCCCTTCACCCATACGGCATCGAAGGCACCATCGAGGCTGCGCTTGACTCGCAGCGCGAGGTCCGAGACGGTGTGGACCGGTTCGGACCCTGCGATTGGCATGGAACCGCGACTCAGGCCGGCGGGGTGGGAGCCCGCCCCTGCTCTTCGCCCAACATCTTGTAGAAGTCGTCGAACAGGTAGGCGGCGTCGTGGGGTCCCGGGCTTGCTTCCGGGTGATACTGAACGGCGAATGCCGGCACAGAGCGACAGCGAAAACCCTCCAGGGTTCCATCGTTCAGATTGACGTGGGTCACATCGATGGCTCCATCGGGGAGACTGTCCGTCTCAATGGCAAAGCCGTGGTTCTGTGCCGTAATCTCGACCACCCCGCTCCTCAGGTCCTTCACCGGCTGGTTGCCGCCGCGATGGCCAAACTTGAGCTTGTAGGTCCGTGCGCCCAGAGCAATCCCAAGCACCTGCATTCCCATGCAGATGCCCATCAACGGCACCTTACCCAGCAGCCCCTGAATCATCGGCACCGCATAAGACGCCACCGGCTCCGGATCACCAGGGCCGTTGGAGAGCAGGACCCCGTCAGGCTTCAGGGCCAGGATGTCCTCTGCGGAGGTAGTGGCTGGCACCACCGTGACCCGCGCCGGTCCCCTCTTCGCGAGAAGGCGCGTGATGTTGCGCTTGATGCCGAAGTCCACCGCGACCACATTCCAGACTGGATCCTTTCCTTCGGCAACAAAGTCGTAGGGACGCGGACACGTCACACGTCCCGCCAGGTCGAGGCCAGCGAGGCCCTGGTAATCGACCAACTGAGCCTTGAGGGAATCCACGGACGAGCCGTCATTGCCGATGATCCCACGCATCGCGCCGTGGGAACGAATGTGCCGAGTGAGTGAGCGCGTATCGACGCCGTCAATGCCCGGCACTACGTGGTGCTGGAGGTAGGAATCAAGATCGCCATCTGCGCGGTGGTTGGAGTAGACACGACTCAACTCACGCACGACGAAGCCATGCACGTGGGGCCGCTGACTCTCGTCGTCGTGATGGGTGACGCCGTAGTTGCCCACATGGGGAACCGTCATGACGACGATCTGCTCGGCGTAGGACGGGTCGGTGAGGATCTCCTGGTAGCCGGTCATCGAGGTGTTGAACACCACCTCACCGCAACGAACACCTCGGGCGCCCCAGGCTCTGCCTTCGAAGGTACGACCGTCCTCCAGGACGAGATAGGCGGGATCCACCATGACTGCTCCGGTGCATGCTAGCAACGGGGACATTAGGTACCGGAGATCTCCCACCGGGGCAAGGACCCCGTCACTCTAGTGGGCAAGAGGGATGGGATCTCAGCCCACTGAACGCGATGTAAAGAAAGTGTCCAGCCTCCGTAAACAATCCCTTGACTTTTCTGGCAAAAAGGCCAGATTCAACACAGAGGGTAACGGCAGCATCTCGCTGCCGCACGGCCCCCACTAACGGCCCCGCGCCACCAACCGGAGTGACCATGGACCCCACACCATCTGTCATGAAGATGCGGCTTTCTTCCACCCGCTTCTCCGGCTGGGATAGCGCCTCTTACCGGGCCTGAGGCAAGCGACGGACAGCAAGCCGCTTCTCTCGGCCCCACCCCCAGCGAAACCACCACTCGTGAGTCGGGCTGCGACCTGACTCCCAAGACCTTCGCCTCTTCGGCGCCATGAGCGCTGGGGAGCACTCGCCGTGAAAACAAGAGAGCCCGAAGCCCTCAGGTGTCGTCATGCAAGCCTCGCCAACTCCAAGTCAGCCTCAAAGCATCCGGGCCGCCGACGTGCTCAGCCTCGGCTGGCCGATCCTCGTGTCGATGCTGTCGTACACCCTCATGGGCCTGGTCGACACCCTGTTCGTGGGCCGACTCGGCTCGGCGCAGCTGGCAGCTATTGGCATTGCCATTCCTGTGGTCTTCCTCGCGCAGGCCTTCGGCATTGGTCTGCTTCAGGGTGTCCGGGTACACATCGCCCAGAGCGCGGGCGCCCAAGATGAGCTGCGAGCCCGACGCTTCGCCTGGCAAGGCTTATGGATCGCCCTCTTGTTGGGCCTGGTTCTCGCGGCACTCGCCACCGCCGATGCGCGCTTGTTCGAGCGCCTCGGCGCGACCGAGTCCGTCGCAGGTTTCGCAGCGACCTACTTCGGGATCCGCATCCTCGGGGCCCCGTTCGCCCTGTGCATGCACGCATTCCGAGCCTTCTTTGAAGGGCGGGGAGACACCAGGACCACCATGGTCGCCAACGTGGGCGCCAATGGACTCAACATCCTGCTCGACCCCCTGCTCATCTTCGGGCTGGGCCCCTTCCCCGCCCTAGGCATTGGTGGCGCAGCACTAGCTACGGTGCTGTCGTTCGTAGCAGCAGACATCTTCCTCGTGGTTCGGGCTTATCCGAAGCTGCGAGAGGCGCGAGCGACCCCCTCGCTCACTCTGCTACGCGACGTCACCCGAACTGGCGCCCCTCTGGGCGTTCGTGGCGCACTGGACGTGGGAGCTTGGGTGTTGTTCGTGGGTCTACTGGCCCGATTCAGCGACACGCATCTGGCAGCCCATGTGCTGGTAGTCCGCATTGTCAGCGTCAGCTTCCTGCCAGGCTTCGCCCTATCCGAGGCCGTCAGTGTCCTCGCCGGACAGAGCCTGGGCGCCGGCCGACCCGAGGGAGCACGTGAGGCGTGGCGAGCAGGCCTGCGCCTCGCCATCGGCTTCATGGGAGGGGCGGCCCTGCTGTTCGTGGCAGCGCCGCAGGTGTTCGTGGCACCTTTCGGCGTTTCGGAAGATGTGGCTGGGCTTGCTCGAGACCTGTTGTTGATCGGGGCTCTCTTCCAGTTGGTGGACGCCGCAGCGATGGTCTCCCAGGGGGCACTCACTGGAGCCGGAGACACTCGGTTCGTCATGGTCACCAGTGTGCTGTGTTCGTGGTTCGTCAATCTGCCTCTGGCTTGGTTCCTCGCTCTCCACCTGAGACTCGGGGCACCCGGCGCTTGGCTCGGTCTCACGCTCGAGATTGGACTGCTCGCGGTCCTGAGTGTGGTCCGTATTCAGGGCTCGCGCTGGCTGGAGACCGGACGAGGCCAGCACACAGCCCAAGCCAGCAGCGCACCGGAACCGGCAGACGCAGCCTAGTTGGCCGGGAGTGGAGCCCTCCGCTCCCGGTCAGCGCGCCGACCGCAGCGTGCGGAGCTGGGCGGCTCGCCCGGGGTCCTGCTTCGGTAGACTCGCCAGAGGGACCTGCCGACCCAGAAGATTGGTGAGCCAGCGCGAAGTGGTCTGCTGGCGCTCTCCGGGTTGTCCCCCAAGATCATGGAGCTCCGCCGGATCGTCTCGGAGGTCGAAGAATCCTTCGGTACCCCTCGGATGCCTAGTGAACTTCCACTGTGCTGTGCGGACAGCAATGGGGCACTCTCCATCGGGGCGAGGGGGGGCTACAGTCATGGCCTGAAGCGGTGCCCCCCCCTGACCTCTAATCCAGGGCACCAGAGAGACTCCATCCCCCACCTGGGCCCGAATCAAGCCGGCAACGGAGAGCGTGGTGGGCAAGAGGTCCTGAAGGCGAACCTGCGCCGACACCTCACGCTCCACGTCGAGCCCGGCGCCGTAGAGGATCATCGGAACCTGTGTCCATCGATCGGAGAGGTTGGGCTGTCCGCCACCAGGCACAACCCCCCGGGTGCCAGCAATGACGAGCAGCGTTCGGCCCATTAAGCCGATGGACTCTAGTTCCTGAACCAGGGTTCCTAGGCGAGCATCCAGCGCAGCCACCCGCGCGGCATAGGCCCGTCCCGCAGGACCAGGGATCGGATCGCGGAGATCCGACTCATCCACAGAAGGCTTCTGCGCGGGATTGCGGGGATCACTCAAGTGCATCCATGCAAAGAAGCTGTCGCGGTAGTGGTAGTCGAGCCACTGACTGAAGCGGTCGATGGTCTCCGCGTCTGGACGCAGCACATCAGCCAGCGGAACTCCCGCTCGCCCTCCGTTGCGCGCCCAGTACAACACACGAGACACCCCCAGACGGGACACGCCTCGCACCGACTCCCCCACACCATCGTCGTACACCTCGAAGCCCCGCTGGAGACCGCTCGGTCGCCCAGCCAAGGCCGACGACGAGACAAAAGCGGCCGTGGCGAACCCCTCGCGGGCAAGAGTCTCCGCCAGAGTGCGCAGGCCCTGCCTAGCTCCGCCCCGAGCTGGACGATGGTTGGGCAATTGTTGACCGTCCGCTATGAACCCCGACGACAGCGGATGGTGTCCGGTCATGAGGGCTCCGAGGGGGGGGCCTTCAGCGGTCGAAGGCGTGGTGGCTTGACTGAACAGGACCCCTTTTGAGGCCATCCAGGACAGGGCCGGAGTACGAACCCGGCCCTCAGGCCCCACGTGATCCGCACGAAGCCCGTCGACGGTAATGAGGATGATGTTGGGCAGGCCCTCTCGAACACGCGTGCCAACCCCCTTGCCACCAGCCATGGGAACCGAAACAACAAGCGAGGACGATAGGACGAGGATCGCTGGAAGCCCCAACAACTCGAGCCCCATTCCCTTACCGGTCCTATCCACACGGTTCAGGAACAACCGCACAAGCAGATAGAACAAGCCCGAGGCCAGGGCCAGACCCACCAGCACCGCCCCCTGCCAGCGAGTCTCCGGGCCACGCAGGTTCATCAGCCACGGCATCCACTGAACCAACAAAACCGACCCAAAGACGCCTGCCAGCACAAAAGACAGCCAGGGCCCCCGCGGGTCACGCCCCGTCTGAAATGCCAGCGTCTGGTGTTCTTCCCGGTGGCCCGCAATGGCGGCCGAAGCCGCTGAAAGCGCCAGCCCGAGCACCAGACTCAGGCTCCCCGTGTACAGCACAGCCCAGAGCCACAGTTCCAGCCGCTGAATCGCGTGCGTCACCACGGGCAGGCCACTTAGCAACAGCAACCAGGCCTCGAGGCCGCCCAGGACAGACCCCAATAGAAAAGCCGCCACAGCGCCGGTCCGAATCCGGCGCAACCACTGGCCCGTCATGGCGCTCAGCGCTCGGCCGCTTGGGGCCCCGGATCGAGCGCGTCGGCAAACAACGGGAGTGGGTCGTCCATTCGCCTCAGACGTCGGTCGAGAAGAAAGGGCAGATACTGCTCGGGGTGGCGCCTTGCATAGCGGTCCACCAACTTCAACCAGCGACCAGCAGTAGTGTCCAGGTCACCGTCGCCGCGACCCGTGTCCGAGATCTTGAGCGGCGCCTCGACACGCAGGCGGTTGAGGCCGTTCTGTCGAACAGCGAAGACGGGAAGGAGGCCCAAATCGTACCGTCGGGCCAACTCAAAGGGTGTCGAGCCTACGCTCGCACTCCGACCAAGCAGCGTTCCATTGGCCCATCGGGAGCCACAGCCTTCATCCCCTTGCATGACGATCACCCGGGGTGCGCCCTTCGCACACTGCACCAGAGAGCGAGCCAGTCCACGCGACGGCAAGGTCAGCAGGTCGAGCCCCGGCCCGGGAGGCTGAGGGCGGCTGGGCCGCGCGGCAGGCGGACGGAGGTCCAAGAAGGCCACTGCGTACCCGCGCCGAGCCAAGCCGGGGGCGATGACTTGCCAGGCGCCAAAGGTCGGTGTCACAACCAACGCGCTGCGGCCACCTTCCAACATCCGCTCGAGCGGCTGGAGGCTCTGCACCTCAAGGTGTAGACCGGTGGTCTCCGGTCCATCGGCGAGAGCGGATGGTTGCTCCAAGAGCAGCGTCAGCTGCAGCCGGCGAGCATCATCGATGATCTCGGGTAGAGAACGTGGCAGCGGGATGTCAGCCCAGCAACGCGACACCTCGTTCACCAACTCCGATTCGATCGAACGAGCGAGGGGAGCAGCAGACAACGACCACCCCACAGCCCGCTGCCGCATGCCGGAAGGGACCGCTGAGAGTAGCTGTAGCGCAGAGCCCGAGAGCGCGGGCACCAGTCCCGAAGAACGCTGCGACCAGGAGAGTCCGTTGTCGTTCATGACCGCGCGCAACAGACCCGAGGGCAGGAGAGCGTGTCTTCGAGGCGACCTTTCGGCGGAGTATTCACCCCTCGTCGCCCTCGTCCGAAGCTGCGTCCCCCTGAGCAGCCAGGGGCTGCCCCTCGTAAGAGAGCCGGAACACGCAACCCACCGGGTAAGCCTCGTTGTTGGTGGATTCGGTGATGATGTAGTCCTCGTGACCCGACTGCCAGCCAGCGAGACCATTGGCGCTGACCCGCCCATCAATCTCGAAGGTCACACGGCCATCCGTTCGTTCTTCCTGAAAGGCTCCCCCTGAGTAGGTCAACGACCCCTCCTCCATGGTGCCCTGGAGGGTGCCCGCCGCAAAAAAGGCGAAGTCGGACTCCCTATCTCCCTCATGCTTCCAGTACAGGTCGAAGCGCGGATCTTCGCTCCCCTCCGGGAAGTGGATTCGGTAGATCTGCTCGAAAGGATCAAAGTTGTCGCTGGCCCGAACCATGGCCGTGGGGTCCTGCTCCGGCTCCCCATCCTGGGCATTCACACACGAGTCCGTCACCTCAGCCTCGGTGAAGCTGATACGAAAGTCCTGGGTGTTGGTCTCTGGAACAGTCCAGTCGCCATCGCAGCCAGCCAGGAGGAGAGCACACAGCGACAAGGGGGCGAGCAGTCGAGACTTCACGTGTACTCCAGGTTCCCGGGCTGAGACCCTACTGAGGGCCCGCGGCAACCGGAATTGAAGCCCAAGGGTCCATGGGAGTCAACCGAGGCCCGACTTGCACGGCCGGTGCAATCCAGTGCGGCACCGGCTGACTGTGTTCAGCCGCTACACAGTCAGCCGGTGCCCTAGGGCCCACAGTTCGCTTTTTGCTATGGTCGGCTACGAGCCTTTCTAGGACCGCCATGCCAGTCCTTCGTCCCATGCGAGCTCTGCGCTACGGCCAGGATCACTTGCATCATCTCGACCAACTCGTCTCACCGGCTGTGGCCGGGGAGCCGGAGGACCGCACGATTGTGGGCGGCGTACACGCCTACAACATCCGCCAGGCCATCCGAGGGGACACGGGCCCGTTGGCCTCCGGTGGAGAGCCTCCCTTCACCCACGCGGCCAGACTGCTTGCCCAATGGAAACAAGAGGGGGTCCTGGTGCGGGACCCCCGGCCGGCGCTCTACGTGTACGAGCAAGAATTGGATGGCAGAGCTCGGCGCGGGCTGGTGGGATTGATCCGCGTGGAGGACTACGAAGACGGGAGCATCCGGCCTCACGAAGAGACCCATGGACGATCAACGCCTGCCCTGACCAATCAACTCATCACCTGCCAGACCCAGCTGTCGATGGTCATGGCTCTGGTCCCCGACGAGGACGAGGTGCTCGCTGACTACTTGTCGGGCTTTCAGCGCCGGGACGTAGAGTTCTGGACTCCGGACGGCCAGGCCTGTCTCAACCGCGTCTGGCGGGATCAAGACCCAGAGTCGCAGCTCCGACTGGCCTCAGCCCTGCGTGACCAAGTCGCGGTCATTGCCGATGGGCACCATCGCTACGAGGCCGCGCTGGCCTACAGAGACCAAGTCAACACCACAGATCCCAGCCGCCGGGAGCGGCCATCGGACTACGTCATGATGCTGCTGGTCCCAGCAGACGACCCCGGGCTTCACTGTGCTCCAACCCACCGTATCTGCGAGTCCATCCGGGCTCCGGACGAGAGCCTTCTGAAGGAGCTCTCGCGTTGCTTCGAGATGGGTCACTCCACCGAGCCGGACGAGTTGTTCCGATTCCTGGATGACCCCGGAGGCATTCGCTTCGGACTGGTAGGGGCCTTCGGGCTTCGAACGCTACTGCTGCGTGAGAGCGCCAAGAATGACCTGGCTTCCCTAGCCCCGGCACTGCGAGACGTGGATGCGGCGGTGGCTGACGAGTTGCTTCTGGCTCCCTTGGACGAACTCCTTGTGGGCGGCACCAATTCAGTCGCGGACCTGTCGGCCTCCGGCTCCCCCTTCAGCCACAACCGCAGCTGCCGGCAGGACATCGTCCAACAGACGCTCAGTGGCGCTGCTGATCTGGCGGTGCTGTTGCGCGGAGTACCGCCGCTGCAAGTCCTCCGTGTAGCTCTTGCCGGCCACCTAATGCCGTCGAAGTCCACCAACTTCCACCCCAAGCCCACCAAGGGCTTACTCATGAACAGTCTGCGGAGCTTCTGAGATCCTCATGCTCCCCATCGCAGTTCTGCCAGCAGAAGAGGCATCCGTCCTGGAGGCGATCTTCTTCGACATCGACGGGACGATCACCGACGGGGAGGGCCGCATCCCTTCCCAGGTGTTCCAGGCGATGGAGCGAGCCCAGGGCGAAGGGCTGCGGGTTGTCCCCGTCACCGGTCGACCGGCGGGATGGTGCGACCTCATCGCTCGCACCTGGCCGGTGGACGCCGTAGTCGGTGAGAATGGAGGGCTGATCTTCCGCCGCACATCGGGCGGCTCAGACAAGGACCGCATGGAGCGAGTCTTTGCCCAGGACGAAGAGACGCGACGCACCAACCGAGCTCGCCTGGACAAGCTCGCAGAAGAGGTCCTGCGACGACATCCGGGCGCACGCATGGCTTCAGATCAGTCCTATCGGGAGTTCGATATCGCCGTGGACTTCTGCGAGGACGTCCGCGCTCTCGCCGAACAAGAAGTAGATGCAATCATTGGATTTCTCGAAGAGAACGGCTGCCACGTCAAGCTCTCCAACATCCATGTCAACGCCTGGTTCGGCGATTTCGACAAGGCATCCATGTGCCAACAACTCGCCAGAGATCTGGGGCCATGGGAGCTGAGCGGTGCCGACAGAGGACGGGTCGCCTTTTTTGGCGACTCGCCCAACGACGCGCCGCTGTTCGATCTAGTTGACTGCAGCATTGGGGTCGCAAACCTGAAGCACATGGTGGACCGAATCAAGACCCCTCCCCGCTATGTCACCACCTTCGATGGAGCTCGCGGCTTCGTCGAAGGAGTCGACCACCTCCTGCAGCATCGAAACTCCTCATGACGACACTGAACGCACAGTTGCCCGCTTCGAGTGCCAAGGCCCACTGCTACGATGAGGTCCACTCGGAGCCGCGCGTGTGCCATCGCCTGCCCATCAAATCATCCGCTCCCCGGCTCTTGCTGACCCTTGCTCTGCTCGTGGCTACAACAGGCTGCACCACTGCGGTGACAGAGAACAATGACGCTGACGAAGACGGCTTCGTCGCGGGGGAAGACTGCGACGACAACAATCCCGCAGTGCACCCCGAGTCCATCGAGATCTGCGACGACAAGGACAACGACTGCGACGGGCTAGTAGACGAAGGCGACGCCTTTGCAGCCAGGACCTGGTACCCGGATGCCGATGGGGACGGCTTCGGAGATGAGGCCAACGCGACCACAGCCTGCAGCCAGCCCGACGGGCACACCGATCTGGGCGGCGACTGCGATGACACTGAAGCGTCCACCTACCCGGGGGCCAGTGAGCTGTGCAACACGGTCGATGACGACTGCAACGGGCTCGCCGATGTGGGGGGCACAGACGGCAACGAGACCGACGACGACGCGGACGGCCTCTCCGAGTGCCAAGGGGACTGCGACGACGCCGACGCATTCAACGTCCCGGGCAACGAGGAGGTCTGCGACGGCTTCGACAACGACTGCAATGGCCTTGCCGACAGCGACGAGGCCGGCGAGTCCGACACCGACCAGGATGGGTTCCTGTCCTGCGAGGACTGCAACGACCTCGACGCAGAGATCTCGCCCAGCGCGGTCGAGCTCTGCGACGGCATCGACAACGACTGCAATGGAGCCGCCGACCTGAACGGAGATGAGAATGCCGAGATCGACTTCGATGAGGACGGCTTCCTGGCCTGCGACGACTGCGATGACGCGACAGACACCAGGTATCCCGGAAACCCGGAGGTCTGTGATGGCATCGACAACGACTGCAACGGGGCCGCAGATCTCGACTTCGCCGGAGAGATCGACCAAGACGGAGACGGCGTCATCTCCTGCAACGACTGTGATGATGCTCAGGCCAGCACATTCCCCGGCAACCCGGAGGTGTGTGACGGTCTAGACAACGACTGCAACGGGGTCGCAGACGCCGACTCTCAGAGCGAGGTGGACCTCGACAGCGACGGTTCGCTGTCCTGCGAGGACTGCGACGACAACGACGCAGACAACTTCCCAGGCAACCTGGAGGCCTGCGATGGCCAGGACAACGACTGCAATGGGCTGGCCGACGCCGACATGGCCGGGGAGGTCGATGGGGACGGGGACAGTTCTCCCTCCTGCGCGGACTGTGACGACGACAACATCGCTGTGTACCCAGGCAACGTCGAGGTCTGTGATGGAGCGGACAACGACTGCAATGGCCAGCCGGACTTCGATCCCGGAGGAGAAGCCGACTTGGACGGCGACGGCGCTCTGTCCTGCGAGGACTGCGACGACAGCGACGCAGACAACTTCTTCGGCGCCCCCGAGCTCTGCGACGGCCGCGACAACGACTGC
>MDTE01139311.1_pt1 | contig 11919 bp, 11 predicted proteins | sample 811231 | NCBI WGS metagenome assembly MDTE01 (sample SAMN05326651, study PRJNA326480) | marine metagenome | isolation source: seawater | place: Indian Ocean: Red Sea | collected 2010
AACTCTAAATAAAGTTGATTTGGTTGAATTAGAAATAGATGATCTTTTAGGTAGGGAAAAAGTTGAGCCTAATAAAGATTTAATGCAGAAAAATATTAAATCAAAAATCGTGCTTGTTACTGGAGCTGGGGGGTCGATTGGAGGGGAATTATGTATGCAGATTCTTAATTTAAGGCCTAAGAAATTATTATTATTAGATTCTAATGAATTTTCACTATATTCTATTTTAGGTAAGTTAGATCCTGCTAATTATTTATCAAATACAGAAGTTGTCCCAATACTTACATCTGTTCAAGATGAAAAAAAAATAAACTTGCTTATGGAATCTTTAAAACCAGATACTATTTTTCATGCTGCAGCCTATAAGCATGTACCTTTAGTTGAACAAAACTTAGGGGAAGGATTAAAAAATAATGTTTTTGGAACATTAGTTTTAGCGCAAGCAGCTTTAAAGAATAATGTTTCAAATTTTGTTTTTATTTCAACAGATAAGGCAGTACGACCCACAAGCGTTATGGGTGCAAGTAAAAGATTGGGTGAAATGATTTTGCAAGCACTCTTTGAGAAAAGATCTAAAAAAGAAATCACAAAATTTTCTATGGTTAGATTTGGAAATGTTATGGATTCTTCGGGTTCTGTTATCCCAAAATTTAGAAAACAAATAAAAGATAGAGTTCCAATTACACTAACACATCCAGAAATTTCTAGATATTTCATGACAATTAAGGAAGCAGCTGAATTAGTTATTCAAGCAAGCGCCTTATCAGTAGGGGGAGATGTTTTTGTACTTAATATGGGGGAATCGGTAAAGATAATAGACTTAGCAAAAAAAATGATTAATCTTTCTGGTTTAAAATTAAAAAATAATAATAAAGATGGTGATATTGAGATTAAGATTACTGGCTTGAGGCCTGGCGAGAAATTATTTGAAGAGCTCTTAATAGGAAATAATCCAGAACCAACAATGCATCCAAAAATATTTAGAGCTCGTGAAGATTTTCTTGTTTGGGAGGTACTTCAGTCAAATTTAATAAACCTAAAAAAATTAATTGCTGATGATGATTCAAAAAAAATTATAAATTTATTAGAGAATATTATTTCTGGTTATAAACCCTCTTATGCAGTACAAGATCTTTTCTTAAAATAAATTTGAAAAATGATAAATTATTTTGAATTTTTAATGTATAAAAGCAATAGTAATAGTCTAATTTATTTTTAAATATGGGATCCATTCTGATTACTGGTGGATTTGGATATATTGGATCCCATACAGCTGCCTTATTAGCCGAAAAAAATAAGGATTTTGTTATTTATGATAATTTCTGTAATTCAAAAAAATCTGTTATTAAAAGGTTGGGAAAGATTATTAACCAAAAAGTAAATTACGAAATTGGTGATATTAGAGATATTAAAAAGTTGGTAATGCTTATTAATAAATATAAGGTTGAATCAGTTATTCATTTTGCAGCATTGAAATCTGTTGAAAACTCTATTTTAAATCCTATTGAATATTATGAAAATAATGTCTCAGGATCAATAAGCTTATTATACGCTATGGAAATAACTGGAGTTAAGAAATTACTTTTTAGTAGTACTGCTGCAATTTACGGAGAACCCGAATACTCTCCGATTGACGAAAAGCATCCTTTGAAAACATTAAATCCTTATGGTAATACAAAATTAATAGTAGAAAATATACTTAAAGATATTTTCAATAATTATAAAGGTTGGTCAATATTATCTCTACGATATTTTAATCCAATAGGTTCTCATCCATCTTTTTTAATAGGAGATGATCCTTTAATAAAGAAGACAACTAATTTAATGCCTGCCATCATTAGGGTAGTTAATGGTAATGCTAACTTCGTAGAGATTTTTGGAGATGACTATGATACTCATGATGGTTCTGGCATTAGAGATTACATTCATATTATGGATTTAGCCTCAGCTCATATTCAGGCACTTGAATTTTTATCTAAGAAAGAAACTTTTGAGGTTTTTAATATCGGAACAGGAAATGGGGTAAGTGTATTTGAATTAATTAAAATTTTTGAAGATGTTACAGGAAGAAAAGTCCCAAGAATAATTTCTCCTAGAAGAGAAGGAGATTCTTCATGTTGCTATGCTGATCCTACCAAAGCAAAAAAAATATTGAACTGGCAAGCAAGCTTAGATATAAAAGAGATGTGTTTAAGTGCATGGAATTTTTCTAAAAATTATGAATAATTTTTATTTATAAAAAAAAGAATAAAAAAAAAATTTATAATTTTTTTAAATATTTTAAATGGATATCAAAAATTCAAATTTAATTTCAATTATTGTACCTTGCTTTAATAGTGGAAAGACATTAGGTAGAACAATCGATTCAATAAAAAATCAGACTTGGATTAACAAAGAGATTATATTGGTAAATGATGGTTCTACAGATGAAGAAACCCTGAAGATTCTTGAAGAAATAAAATCTAAAAATATTGTTAAATTGATAAGTCAAAAAAATTCTGGATTGGCTTCGGCAAGAAATAAGGGGGCAATAAAATCAAAAGGAAACTATTTATTTTTTTTAGATGCAGATGATTGGATTGCTCCAAAAACTCTTGAAATGATGTATTTTCATTTAAAGCAGAATAAAGAATCCGGATACATTTTTTCTGATATTCAATTAGAGGGAAAAAGAAAAGGAGTATTAAAAAAAGAGTTTAATTTATTTGAACAATTATTTTTGAATCAAATACCATATAGTATTTTTATTCCAAAAAAAGATTTTATAAAATACGGTTTTTATGATGAGAATATGAAATTAGGTTATGAAGATTGGGAGCTTAATATTAGACTGGCCGCAAATGATTTATTTGGTAAAAGATTGCCGGTTCCACTTTTTCATTATGATGTCCAAAATACAGGAATGCTTTTATCGAAATCTATCAAAAATCATATAAAAATTTGGAATTCGATAAAGAAAAAAAATAAAAGTTTTTACAACATTAAAAGACTTTTTTATACCTGGTGGTTTTGGAGAAAATCTCCATCCTCATATCCACTATTAATATTTTTCGTTTGGTATTTGATGTTACTTTTTCTTCCTGGATATCTTAACTTAAAAATATTTTTGATTTTTAGGAATTTAAGTTTGCTCTTGAGAATTTTCAAGTAAATTAAAAGTTTAATTAAATACTATAATCTTGTTATGAAACAAAAAAGAATTCTCTTTAATATTTCTGAGGACTGGTTTTTTCTATCTCATTTCCTATCAAGAGCATTAAATGCAAAAAAATCTGGATTCGAGATTTACGTATGCTGTAATGAAACCAACAAAAGAAAAATAATTGAGAGTCACGGTATCAAATTCATAAAACACCCATATAGAAGGTCAAATATAAATCCAATATATGAAATTTACATTCTAATAAGGTTATTGTTTGTAATAAAAAAAACCAAGCCTGATTTAATACATAATATTGCCCTCAAACCAATTATCCATGGATCTTTTGCAGCGAGATTATTAAATTTTAGGACAGTTATTAATGCTCCAGTAGGAATGGGATATGTTTTTAGTTCAAATAACTTAAAAGCTAAGCTTTTAAAACCAATTGTTTTATTTCTACTAAGGATTTTTCTAGATTCAAATAATGGGAAAAATAAAAGAGGAAAAGTAATTTTCGAAAATAATGATGATTTAAAATACTTTAAACTTTTGAAAGCAGTAGACTCTAGACATACATGTGTTATTAGTGGCGCTGGGGTAGAAATAGATAAAGCATTTTCAAAGAAGAAAAGAAATAATAAAATCCCAAAAGTCATACTCATCGCAAGAATGCTTAAAGATAAGGGAGTCTATGAATTTTATGAGGCATTTCAATTATTGAAAAACAAAAAAATTAAGTGCCAGTTTGTCCTTGTAGGTGATGTTGATCCTTTGAATCCAGCTTCTTTGAAAAGAAGTACTTTAAAAAAATGGAAGGATGAAAATTTAATTCAATGGTTAGGATGGATAGATGATATTAAAAAAGTCCTTCTGGAAACAGATATTTTATGTTTACCATCTTATAGAGAGGGCCTACCGAAGTCCTTAGTTGAAGGGGCAGCAGCTGGTATCCCACTAATTGCTACAGACACCGTTGGGTGTAGAGAAGTTGTTATTGATGGATATAATGGTTTTTTAGTACCGATAAAAGATTCTGAAAAATTAGCAGCAGCTATTGAAAAATTAATTATGGATAGTTCACTTAGAAAATTAATGGGTAGAGAAAGTTTTAAGATGGCATCCGAGAAATTCTCTTCAACAAAAATAAATTCTTTAACTTTGAAAGTATATAATGAACTCTGCTTGAAAGTTTCTTAACTTTTTATGATAAGAATGTTTGATTTATTGATTGCATTAATTGGGATAATTATCTTGATGCCCTTAATGATATTAATTTCTTTAATTCTATATTTGGAAAATAAATCACCATTTTTCTTACAAAAAAGAATTGGTAAGAATTTAAAATATTTTACACTTATAAAGTTTAGAACAATGAGCAAAGGTACAAAAGATTGTGCTACTCATTTAGTTGACCCTTCAAGAATTACTAATTTAGGCGCTTTCCTTAGAAAAACAAAGCTAGATGAAATTCCTCAGTTATGGAATGTACTCAAAGGGGAAATGTCTTTTGTCGGACCAAGGCCATGTTTGCCGATTCAAAAAGAACTCATAAAATTTAGAAAAGAATTAAATGTCCATCTTTCTTTGCCTGGAATTACTGGGCTTGCTCAAGTTAGAGGAATTGATATGTCTAAACCTTTACTTTTGGCAAAGACAGAACACAAAATGATAAAGGAATTGAATCTTATTAATTATTTCTTTTTTATATTTATAACTTTAACTGGAAATGGTTTTGGGGATAGAGTTAAGAAAAAAATTTAAGAAATATGTTAATAATTAATAATCAAACTAATTTCAAATTAATAAATAATTTAGTTTTAGGTGGGTCAGGTTTTTTGGGTTCTCATCTCATTGATAAATTACTAAAGAAAGGTGAAAATGTCCTCTGTATAGATAATTTTTTAACAGGAAAAATCGAAAATATCAATCATCTGAAAGATAATAAAAAATTCTTTTTTATAAAACATGATGTGCTTAAGCCCATTAAGTCCAAAATACCAATTGAAAAAATATGGCATTTGGCATGTCCTGCTTCGCCCGTTTACTATCAAAAAGATCCTTTGCTTACATTAAGAATTAACTATGAAGGAACATTTAATATTCTAAATTTAGCTAATGACTTTAAATCAAAATTCCTATTTGTAAGTTCAAGCGAAATTTATGGAACAAGCAATATAAAGCCTCAGAATGAAAAGACCCTTGTGAATTTATCCACTACAAGTCCTAGAGCCTGTTATGCAGAAGGAAAGAGAATTGCAGAAACATTGGTAGATGTATTTAGCAAAGTGAATAAACTGGATATTAGATTACCGAGAATTTTTAATACTTATGGACCAAGGTTAAATATTAATGATGGAAGAGTAATTAGTAATTTTATAAATCAATCATTAAGAAATAAAAGGATTACGATATACGGTGATGGCAAACAAACTAGATCATTTTGTTATGTTGATGATACTGTAAGAGGGTTGATAGATTTAATGGAAAGTTCTTATTCTGGCCCTGTTAATCTAGGTAATGAACATGAAACAACGATTTTCGATTTGGCTTTATTAATAAAAAATAAAATTAATCCAAGTATTAAAATTGAATATTTCGATTTGCCAGTTGATGACCCAAGATTTAGAAATCCATGTATTGAGATAGCAAGAAATAAACTTAAATGGATTCCTAAAATAGGTCTTTCAGAGGGGTTGGATAAAACAATTAGGTTTTTTAAATTGTAATTATTAAACCTCTATATTAATGCTTCGACTTTTTTTAAAATTGGGATGTTAGTATTACATATAAAATATTATTAAATTTGAAGTCCATAAATAAAATTTGTTGCATAGGAGCTGGATATGTTGGAGGTCCAACAATGGCAGTAATAGCAAAAAACTGTCCTGATATAGAAGTTGAAGTGGTTGACATAAATGAGACAAGAATAAAGGCTTGGAATGATATTAATTTAGAAAATCTACCTGTATTTGAACCAGGTCTTTCAGAAATTCTGAAAGATGTTAGAAACAAAAATCTCACTTTTTCATCAAATATAGAATCTTCAATCAAAAACTCAGATATGATTTTTATTTCAGTAAATACTCCAATAAAAAAGAAAGGAATGGGTGCTGGACAGACAAGCGATTTAAGGTGGGTTGAATCTTGTGCAAGACAAATTTCTAAAAGTGCCAAAGGGCATACAATTGTTGTTGAAAAGAGTACTCTTCCAGTAAAAACAGCTCAAACTATAAAAGAAATACTGGACTCATCCATAACTAATAATTTTCCTGGGAATAGATCTTTCTCGGTGTTGTCAAATCCTGAATTTTTAGCTGAAGGGACAGCTATTAATGATTTAGTAAATCCAGATAGGGTATTAATAGGAGGTGATGATTTAGAGGCTATGAATGCTTTAAAAGAAATTTATATGAAATGGGTTCCAGAAAATAAAATTATCTATACAAATTTATGGAGTAGTGAACTCTCTAAATTAAGTGCTAATGCTCTTCTGGCTCAAAGAATTAGTTCAATAAACTCATTATCAGCTATTTGTGAAGTTACTGGCGCAGAAATTGGTGATGTTGCTAATGCTGTTGGGATGGATTCAAGAATAGGAAGTAAGTTTCTTAAGGCAGGCCCTGGTTTTGGAGGTAGTTGCTTTAAGAAAGATATCTTAAATCTTGTATATTTATCTCGTTTTTATGGTCTCAATGAGGTTGCAGATTTCTGGCAAGAGACAGTTTCAATTAATTCATGGCAACAAACTAGGATATATAAGGAAATTGTGGCTAGATTATTTGGTAATTTAGTAGATAAAAAAATTGCTATTCTTGGTTTCGCTTTTAAAGAAAATACGAATGATACTAGAGAATCACCAGCAATAGATATTTGTAGAAATCTGCTTAATGAAGGGGCATTTCTCAATATTCACGATTGCAAAGTAAATGAAGAAACAATTGATAATGACTTGTCTAGTGAAAATTCATTAAATAGAAATATGTGGGCTTATAAGGAAGATGTTTATAGCGTTTTTGAAGACGCCCATGCAGTAATACTTATGACAGAATGGAGTATTTATAAAACACTAAGTTGGGACAGGATATTGCCTGTTGTTAAAAAACCATTTTGGGTCTTTGATACTAGATTAATAGTTAATCCAATTGAAATAAAAAATTTAGGAATAAATTTATGGCAATTGGGTAATGGAATGAGTCAATAATTTAAATCTCTCCTAATTCCTTATTTTTTTCGTTATTTTCTTCTATGATTTTACGGATGCCTGATAAGAGAATCCATGCGATAAGACTAATTCTTCCATCAAAATATGTAATATCAAACATTTGAAGAAAGATAAAAACAATAAATGAGGTTATCCATGCATTGTTAAATGCAGACAAATTATTCTCGGATTTTAAAAAAATTTCTTTTTGATTAAATTTGAAACTACTTGAACTTTTAAATAAAAGAAATAGCATTCCACCCACTATTAAAAATGATGAGGGTAAGCCATAGTTAAATGCTATTTCTAATATTATGTTATGGCTATGTTGCATCCCCTCAAATTGTCCATTATTTAAATGGTATAAATCAGAGAAAGAGCCCCCTCCATAACCCATTAATAAGTTAGATTTTATAAGTTCTATTGATTTTAACCATAAATCAATCCTTGGAAATGAAGTGAATTCACTTTGTGAACTTAAGACTGTCTTTTGTAATAAGGAAGAAGGGAAAAATATTAATATAGAATTCTGCAAATTAGAAGGGAAAATTGATATTAGATTTGTTATCAAAACCCATAATGCGGTGAATAATGCAATTAATAGAAACTTGAATCTTTTAATTGGAATTAGGAGAATTAGTGTAATTAATACAGCTAATAATGCATTTCTTGAGGTTGTTAGAATTATCATATAGATGCAAGATACAATTAAGATTAATGAAACAGATTTTAAAGTTACCTTATTTTTTACCAAAAAAAACAGTCCAATAATTAGAGGCAAAATTATACTTAACCAGGCTCCAGAATAGTTATAGTTATTAAATAGACCCGTAACACCTTCACCCTCACTTAAAGGTCTTTGATACCATATTATTAATTTGTTGAGGATTTCATAAGGTCCATACCAACCTAAAAAATATTGAGTAAAACCACTAAAAAGTACAGGCAAAGTGCCTATAATAAAGTATTTTGCTGCTTTTATTCTAAGCATTCCATTTTTTAAATAAATTTGGAAACTCCAAAAACACCAGAAAAAAGGAATCCAATTTAAAATTCCTATCCAAGCTAGAGATGGATCCTGATTATTAATAAATTCCGCTCTAAGGGATATTAATACACAGTTTATAAACATTAGTATTGCGGCTAAAATAAAAGGGAGATTATATTTATCATTAAAGTATTTGTCTTTCCTCTTAAAACTTCCAAATATTGAAGAAATAGTTAGTAAAAAAAATGAAATCAAAGGTGCCGCGGCTAGTAATAAAATTCCTAAATGAAAAAAACTTAGACCGAATGTGTTATCTGAACTTTCAAAGCTTGAGAAGTTAAATTTAAATTTTTCTTTTAGAATTTTGATGGTTTTCATCTTTTGTAGTTTGAATAATAATCAATATTATTTTTTGTCTTTAATTTTATTTTAAACTTCAACACATAAATCTAAATTAATGGTTTATGTTCTTATCAATCTTGCTAAATTATTTTTGCTTTGCATAAAATTTGTTTATATTAGCTAACGCTCCCTTCAGGATTCGAACCTGAGGCCCACTGCTTAGAAGGCAGTTGCTCTATCCAGCTGAGCTAAGGGAGCATTAAATTATTATATCCGAGAGGTAAGGACTAAACAATTAAAATTAATTCTTTAAATATTTTTATGCAAAAGATATAGAAGTTTTGTTCTATTCATCTGTTCTTTATTTATAATAGGATTGGTATATAAATTCAATTTTGGCTAAAAGGATTTCTGCAGACGAAAAGAAAGAAATAATTTCTGATTTCGTTAACAGGAAAAATTTAGAAGAATTATCCGAAAAATTCAACTTTACGAAAGTAACAATTTCAAGACATTTGAAGAGAAGCCTTGGAGAAGATAAATTTAGTGAATTAAATAAACTTACTAAAAAGGATAATAAATACCGTAATCATAATTATTTAGATAATGAAAATACATTAAATGAGAATTTTGAAATAGGATCTGAAAAGTTTATGAGCCAGGATTCTTTTAATGAAAATGCATTTCTTGAAATTGCCCCTTTGAATTTGGAAATTGATAACAAACCTCAGGTAGATTTAACTTCAGTATCATTAACAGAGGTTAATCTACCTAAAGTTGTTTATATGATTGTTGACAAGCAAATTGAATTAAATACAAAATTATTGAAAGAATATGTTGAGTGGAATTTTTTATCCGAAAAAGACTTAAATAGAAACACCATTGAAATATTTTATGACATGAAAACTGCAAAAAGATCTACTAAAAAAGATCAAAGAGTTATTAAGATTCCTAATAGTGATGTATTTAAAATTACAGCCCCAATTTTGTTATCCCGTGGAATAACAAGAATAGTTAGTTCAGAACTTCTAATAGCTCTATGAAGAATTTTTTGAGTTGAATAAATTTAAGTTTATAAAGCCTCCAAGTAAAGTTCCAGTTATAAAACTTGTTCCTATAATGAAGCCTATAGGTAATTCAATTGTCTCATTAACCAATAAATCAACCTTAGCTTTATTTGAACTATTTTGAATACTAATAAGTAATAATATGAAGAAAATAAAATTTATGGCGGTATTAAAAAAAACTTTCTTCAATTGAAAAAACATTTAGTTTTTTATAATAACTCTTAGTACAAATTATAAATCATATTTTTTGTTAGGTTTTTCTTTTTTGCCAAATATTTCGAAGCCGCTGACAAACTTAGCCCAGCATTTATTAATTCCTCGAGTTCTTTTTTTATTTTAAATTCATCAAATTCTGTTTGATTACTTTTCTCAAGACCTTTTAATACGATTGTTATCTCGCCAATTACCTCTTTATTCTTGAAAATATCTATGATGACGTCTAATTTATTATTAATTTGCTCTTCAAATTTCTTAGTTAATTCTCTTGTGATGCAAATCTCTCTTTGCCCACCGCAGTATACTTTTAGTTCATGTAGAAGTTTATTCAAACGATGAGGAGATTCGAAAATTATAGTTGTCTTTTCATTCTTACTTATCTCTAAAAGCGTTTTTTCTCTATCATTTTTCTTTTTGGGTAGAAATCCCTCGAAAATAAATTTTGAAGCGTTAAATCCGCTTGATATGAGAGCAGTTAAAGCAGCAGATGGTCCAGGGACACAAATAGTTTCTAAATTATGAATTTTGACATTTTTTACAAGATCCTCTCCTGGATCACAAATACTAGGCATCCCAGCATCACTGACAAGTGCTACTGATTTACCTTCTTTTAGGAAATGAATTATTTTTGGAATTCTGCTAAATGAATTGTGTTTATTAAAACTTATTAGTCTATTATTTATATCAAAGCGGCTAGTAATTTTCATAGTTTGTCTAGTATCTTCGCATGCAATTAATGAAACATTTTTGAGAATGTTTATCGCTCTTGGAGAAATGTCATTCAAATTTCCAATAGGTGTGCCAACTAAATACAAGACACCACTTTCAGGTTCTTCTCTTCTATGAGAAAATGAGGAATTAATATTCATATTGTGTTGAAATTACCGATTGGTGTTGATATTAGTAATCTTATCGATGATCTACGAGTTTTCAGCTGGGAAGCATCAGATATTTTGCTTCATTATTCAAAATTGATAAAAAATACAAATTATGCACAGGAAATTATAAAGTCTGAATATGGTTTAGATCCAGTTACTTTGGCAGATTTAGAAGTTAATGATTTGATGATTAAAAAAATTAATAAACACTATAAAGGAGTTGAATGGAATATATTGAGTGAGGAAAATGTGAAAACAGAAGCTGATAATTTTGTTTCTAATTCTGACTGGATTTGGGTTCTTGATCCATTAGACGGCACTAAGGACTTTATTCAGGGTACAGAAAATTATGCGATGCATCTAGCTTTGAATTATGAAAAAAGACCCTACATTGGTTTAGTTTTGATTCCAGAAAAAGGCGAACTTTGGATTACGGATAGTGAGGACTCATGGTGTGAAAAAAAAGACGGATCAATAAGAAAAGCTATTTCCCACACTCAAAAGCCTCTACGTGATATGACGATAGTTACAAGTAAAAATCATAGTAATGAAAGTTTAAAAAATTTGATTAATAAAGTTGGATTCAAGCAAGTAAATGTTATGGGAAGTATTGGGTGTAAAATCGCCTCTATTATTAGGGGTGAATGTGACATTTATATTTCGTTAAGTTTACCTGGTAAAAGTTCTCCCAAAGATTGGGATTTTGCTGCACCAGAAGCTATCTTAAGGGCAGCTGGCGGTTCTATTACAAACTTGGATAATAAGGAGCTGTCTTACGGAAATGCAAACTTTAGTCAAGATGGAATAATTATTGCATCAAATAATAAACACAAACATAAAAGTATATGTCTAGAGATTAAAGAAATAATTATTCAAAATAATCTGTATCCTTTAAATTCTTAATTAAGAGGAGCTACAGGTGTTGGGGTTGGTTCTGGGTAAGACATCCCTCCATTTTGTGCAACTCCTCTAAGAGTAAGATTAATTCTTCCTCTACTATCAATTTCACGAACTCTAACAGTCACCTCGTCACCTTGCCTTACTACATCCTCAACTCTCTCTACTCTCGCTTCAGATAATTGAGA
>MDTE01176645.1_pt1 | contig 11919 bp, 11 predicted proteins | sample 811231 | NCBI WGS metagenome assembly MDTE01 (sample SAMN05326651, study PRJNA326480) | marine metagenome | isolation source: seawater | place: Indian Ocean: Red Sea | collected 2010
CAATCGGCCCAGCTGGTACAGGAAAGACATTTTTAGCTGTTAGTCATGCAGTTTCAATGTTTATTAAAGGTTTGGTTGATAAAATTATTATTTCTAGACCAGCCGTTGAAGCTGGTGAAAAACTCGGGTTTCTACCAGGAGATTTGAAAGAAAAAATTGATCCATATTTAAGACCAATTTATGATGCTTTGGATGAAGTTTTATCAAAAGAAAAAGTTATTAAATTAATAGAAAATAATAAGATTGAAATTGCTCCTATTGCTTATTTAAGAGGTAGGACTTTGAATAATTCTTATATTATTCTTGATGAAGCGCAAAATACATCTCCTGTTCAAATGAAAATGTTTTTGACAAGATTAGGGGAAAATTCAAAAATGGTAATTACTGGTGATTTAACACAAATAGATCTTCCGATAAAAAATAATAGTGGTTTGAAAGACGCAACTAATATTTTAAAAAATTTAGATGATGTATCTTTTGTTTATTTAACAGATAAAGATGTAGTAAGACATCCTGTCGTTCAAAAAATTATAAAAGCATATGATAAATGACTTTAAACCATAAAATAAATATTTTTTTTGATAATAAAAGTTGGTTAGAAGAAAAAGTTTTTAAATCAAAAAGGAATCTTATAAATTTTATTCATAAAATTTCAATTTACACTTTAAATGGCTATTCTAAAAAAAATAAAATAAAAATTAATTTTATTTTATCAAATGATAAGTTGCTAAAAAAATTAAACAAAGAATTTCTTAAAAAAGAGAAAACTACAAATGTTTTATCATTTCCAAATGATAATTTTTCAAAAAAAAATGATAATTTTTTAGGTGAAATTTTTTTATCATATGAAAAATGTAAAAAAGAGGCAGAAAAGTTAAAAATAAAAGAAAAAGATAGAATAGGACATTTAATTGTACACGGAATTTTGCATTTATTAGGATATGATCATAAATCTAAGAAAGATGGAAAAAAAATGGAACACGTTGAATCAAAAATATTAAAAGATTTAAGTATCAATTATTATTAATTTTTTTTGGTAATTATAAAATTAATATTATAAATAAATTAAAATCTTTTTTTAAAACTAATGATAATTTTCAAGAGAATATTGAAAATTTATTAAATGAAAGATTAAAAAAAGAAAAACCTTTAAAGATAAGTGAAGAAAAAATAATATCTAATATTTTTGAATTACCTGAGAAATTAGCTGAAGATGTTATGATACCAAGAACTGATATAATTTCAGTTGATTCAAATTTAGATATTTTAAAATTAGTAAAAATTATTGGAAGAACTAGTCATTCTAGATACCCAGTTTTTGAAAAAAATAGAGATAATATTATTGGAATGGTTCATATAAAAGATGTCATATCATGCTGGGATAATAAAAAAATAAAAAATATAGAAAAACTTATTAGAAATATTTTATTTGCTCCTCATTCAATGAGCGTTTTGGACTTACTATTGAAAATGAGAACTTCACATATTCATATGGCAATAATTGTAGATGAACATGGCGGAGTTGATGGATTAGTTACTATTGAAGACCTAGTTGAAGAAATTGTAGGTGATATAAAGGATGAACATGAAGCACAAAAGGAAAAAAAAGAAAAAAAAGAATCTTCGTTAAATGATGGAAGTATTAAAATAAATGCGAGAATGTTAATAAAAGACTTTGAAAGTAAATTTGGAAAGATTTTTTCTAATAATCAAGATCTAAAAGGAATTGATACGATGGGAGGATTAGTTTTTCATTTATTTGGTAGAGTACCATTAAAAGGAGAAGTGATTAAACATAATAATGGATGTGAATTTGAAATTTTAGACGTAGATTCTAGAAAGATAAGAACTATTTTAATTAAAAATCATATAGTTAAATAAATATTACAGCATATTGTGGTGAAAAATCTTTTTAATTTAAAATACTTTTTAAAAAAAGAATATGATTATTATTTTTCATTTTTTTTTGGAGCATTGTTAGTTTTATGCTTACCACCTTTTAATTTTTATTATTTTTTATTTCCAAGTTTAACTTTTTTATTTTTAAAAAGTTATAATGCTGATTCAAATAAGAATGCTTTTTATATTGGATTATTATTTGGTATTTCTTTTTTTTTATTTGGTTTGTATTGGATTTTCAATTCTTTTTTGGTAAGAGGTGGATTATATTTTTATTACATTCCTTTTTTATTAATTATTTTATCATTATTTTTATCTATTTTCATTGGTATAGTTTCTTTTTTAAATTATAAATTTAAAACAAATTTATATTTTAATATCATTTTTTTTTCTATTTTTTGGACATTTTGTGAAATAATAAGAGGATATATTTTTACGGGATTTCCATGGAATTTAATTGCACATTCATTGTCAAATTTTGAAATATTAATACAAATTTGTTCAATCTTTGGGGTTTATGGTTTAACTTTTTTTACAATTATTTTTGTTTTATTTATAAGTATTTTTTTTATCAATCTAAAAGAAAGAAAAATTATCTTTTTATATACTGGTCTTTTTATTTTTTTACTTATATACAGCTTTGGTTATTTTCGCTTAAAAAACTCTAATTTAGAAGAATATTCAAATAGTATTTTTAGAGTTGTTCAACCTAATATTAATCAAAAAGATAAATTAAATTATTCAAAAATTGAAGAGAATTATAAGAAAATAATTGATCTAAGCTTTCATAATAAAATGGGCTCTTTAAATATATCAGAAAATTTATTTATATTATGGCCAGAAACTGCAGTTTTAAATGTTGATCATATAAAATCATATTTTATTTTTAATAAAATAAAAAAAAATTTAAAAAAAGATGAATTAATTTTAACTGGAATTTTTAAAAACGAAAAAAAAAATTCTTTTTTCAATAGTGTAATTGCAATTAATAATAATTTGGAAGCAAATTTTATATATGATAAGGTTCATTTAGTACCTTTTGGTGAATATATACCTTTTAGTAATTATTTTAAAAGATTTGGTTTTAATTTTAATAATTTAGAAAAGGGCTCTAATTTACAAAATGTTGTAAAATATAAAAATTTGCCCAATATTAAAACATTGATTTGTTATGAAATAATATTTCCAGGAAAATTTATAAAAAATAAGGATGAAATTTTAATTTTAAATTTTACAAATGATGCTTGGTTTGGTAAAACTATTGGACCACATCAACATTTTGTAAATTCAATATTTAGATCTGTTGAGGAAGGAAAACAATTAATACGGGTTGCAAATACTGGAATTTCAGGCTCAGTTGATCCATATGGAAGAATTTTAAATAAATTACAATTAAATCATGAGGGATATTTTGATACAAAAATATTCATAGCAAAAAAAGAAAATATTAATTTAGAAACAGTTTATAGTGAGTATAAAAATAATTTAATAATTTTTTTATTAATAATTTTGTTTTTTTTATTTTCTATTTTAAAATACAAAAATTTAAAAATTTAAAATTAAAAATTTGAAAGAATATATTTTTACAAGTGAATCAGTTTCCGAAGGACATCCAGATAAAGTCTGCGATATTATTTCTGATAATATAGTTGATTTTTTCTTATCTAAAGATCCAAATTCAAGAGTTGCTGCTGAAACTATGGTTACGACCGATAAAGTAATTGTGAGTGGGGAAGTAAGTGCTCCAGGTGCTATTAAAAGTAATTTAATTGAAGATTTAGTTAGAAATACCATTAAAAAAATAGGTTATGATCAAAAAGGTTTTAATTGGAATAATGTAAAAATTGAAAATAATTTGCATCAACAATCAGAAGATATTGCAGTTGGAGTAGATAAAAAAAGTAAAGAAGATCAAGGCGCTGGAGATCAAGGAATAATGTTTGGCTATGCATGTAAAGAAACTGAAGAATTGATGCCTGCTCCTATTTATTATTCTCATTTAATTTTAAAATCACTTGCAAAAGCTCGACATGATGGTAAAGAAAAATTACTTCTCCCAGATTCAAAAAGTCAAGTAAGTTTAAAATATAAAGATGGAAAACCTTATAAAACAAGTGCAATTGTAGTTTCAACTCAACACGATCCAGGTTTAAATCAAAAAGATGTTAAAGAAATTGTCAGACCATATGTAATAAATTCTTTGCCAAAAAATTGGATGTGTAGTGATGAAAATTTTTATGTAAATCCAACTGGAAGATTTGTTATAGGAGGACCAGTGGGAGATTGTGGTTTAACTGGAAGAAAAATTATAGTTGATACCTATGGTGGGGCTGCTCCACATGGTGGAGGGGCATTTTCAGGAAAAGATCCTAGTAAAGTTGATAGATCAGGAGCTTATGCTGCAAGATATTTAGCAAAAAATATTGTAGCAGCTGAATTAGCTGATAAATGTACAATACAACTTTCATATGCAATAGGTGTTGCAAAGCCGATTTCAATTTATATTAACACTCATGGGAAAAGTAAAATTGATGGGCATGAAATTTCTAATAAAATTTCCCAAATTATGGATCTATCACCATATGGTATCAAAGAGAAATTAAATTTAAATAAACCAATATATAGTAAAACTGCAGCATACGGACATTTTGGAAGAAAACCAGGAAATGACGGTAGTTTTCCTTGGGAAAAAATAGATTTAATAGAATCATTAAAAAAAATTTTTGGAAAAAATTAAAAAAAATTTAATACATTTTTTTTATAAAAAAAAATCTAGAAGAAAACTTAGTCAAAAACAAATAAGACTCTTAAAAAAAAATTTAAAAAAATTTATTTTTAAAAAACAAAATAATAATAATAAAAAAATTTTTTTAGAAGTAGGTTTTGGCTATGGAGATAATTTATTATTTATAGCAAAGAAAAATATAGATAAATTAATTTTAGGATGTGAAGTTTATGAACCTGGAATTGCAAATTTGTTAAATAAAATAGATTTAGAAAATATAAAAAATATCATGATTTATCCAGAAAATATTTTTTCATTATTTAAAAAAATAAAAAAAAATTCTATTGATAAAATTTTTATTTTATTTCCTGATCCATGGCCTAAAAAAAGGCATTTTAAGAGAAGATTGATTTCACCATTTTTTTTAAAGGAAATAAATAAAATTTTAAAGAAAAAAGGCATTATTTTTATTTCAACCGATTCGAAAGATTATTTGGAAGTAATTTTAAAAAATTTTTTATTTAATGAGAATTTTTTTTGGCTTAATGGAAAAGTTAATGATTGTTATATAAGACCAACTTTTATAAATGAAAGTAAATATGAAAAGAAAGCAAAAATTAAGGGAAATAAAATTTATTATCTTAAATTTAAAAAAATATGTTGAACTATCCTCCTCAAAATATTAAATTATAATTAATTTATATATTATTTTTTTATTTTAAATGGGCTTAAAGCCCATTTTTTTTTATTTAAATAAAATGTTATTAGAAAATTTAGAATTAGTTCAAACAGCAGAAAATATTGCTGAGGAAAAAGGAATAGAAAAAGAATTAGTTTTTCAAGCTATAGAAAAAGCAATTTCAAAAGCTGGAAAAGTTAAATATGGAAATGATTATGATATTAGAGGTAATATTGATAGAAAAACAGGAAAAATTAGTTTAGCCAGGTATTTGGAAGTTAAAAAAGACGTAGAAGATAATTTAATAGAAATTAGTCTAAAAGATGCAAAAAAAAACAAAAAGAAATTAAAATAGGGGAATTTATTGTAGAAAAACTTCCTGATATTGACATTGGTAGAATTTCTGCACAAATCGCTAAACAAGTATTAGTTCAAAATATAAAAGAGGCAGAATCTAGTAAAAATTATGAATTATATAAAGATAAAGTTGGTGAAAGTATTAGTGGATTAGTAAAAAGAATGGAATTTGGTAATGTTGTTATTGATTTGGGAAATGCAGAAGGAGTTATAAAAAAAGATGAAATAATTCCACGTGAGAATTTGAGACGTGGAGACAGGGTTAAATCTTATTTATATAATGTGAGTCAAGATACAAAAGGACCGCAAATATTTTTATCTAGGACGCACCCTCAATTTTTAGCAAATTTATTTACGCAAGAAGTGCCTGAAATAAGTGATGGTATTATCGAGATAAAATCTGTTGCTAGAGATCCAGGATCAAGAGCAAAAATAGCTGTTTATTCTTCTGATAAAACAATAGATCCAGTAGGAGCTTGTGTTGGTATGAGAGGATCAAGAGTACAAGCAGTTGTAACTGAATTACAAGGGGAAAAAATTGATATAGTTACGTGGTCTGAAGATAAAGCAACATATATCGTTAATGCTTTAGCACCAGCACAAATAAGTAAAGTTATTTTTGAAGAAGATAGCGATAAAATAAAAGTAATAATACCAGAGGATCAATTAAGTTTAGCAATTGGAAGAAAAGGTCAAAATGTTAGATTGGCTTCTATTCTTACAAATTGTGAAATAGATATAATAGATGAAAAAGATGAAAAAAATAAAAGAAATGAAGAAATTAAAAAACTCTCAGAAATTTTTATGAAAGAATTGGATGTTGATGAAGTTATTGCGCATTTACTTGCAACAGAAGGATTTACATCAATAAATGATATAGCAGAATCGAATGATACTGATTTTAAAGCAATTGAAGGTTTTGATGAAAATTTAATTAAAGATATAAAAGAAAGAGCTAAGCAAACACTTGTAAAAGAATTGGGAGAATTAGAAAAGAAAAAAAAAGAATTAAATATTTCTGATGATATTCAAAAAATAAAAAAATTTACAATTTATGATTTAATTAAATTAGGAGAGAATAATATTAAAACTTTGAATGATTTAGCCGATCTTTCTAGTGATGAATTATTAGATTTATTAGATGCAAAAAATATTAAAAAGGTGGATGCAGATGAAATTATAATGAAATCAAGAGAAGGTTGGTTTAAAAAAGATAAAAAATAAAATTTTGGAGATTATTAATGAAAGATAAAAATAGAGAAACAACAACAATTAAACAAACTTTTTCTTACGGTAAATCTAAAACTGTAACTGTGGAAGTTGTTAAAAAAAAGGGTAAGGGTAATAAGGAATTGCCTGTTAAAGAAACAGTTGAAAAAAAAACAAATGAAGATAATAAACCAAGAAAAAAATTAACAATTAATAAAAAATTTGTATCAAATTATAAAAAAAAAATTAAACAAAATAATGAAAAAAAAATAAGTGATGATAAATCAAGTGAATTAAATACTAAAAAAAAAATTATTCAAGAAGTAAAGATACCTGAGATTATATCAGTTCAAGAATTAGCAAAACGTATGGCTGAAAAATCATCAGAAGTTATAAAGTCATTAATGAAGAATGGCATTATGGCAACAATTAATCAGAATATAGATGCTGACACAGCAGAAATTATCGCTCAAGAATTTGGACATAATGTTAAAAGAGTTGATGACAGTGAATTGGGTATAAATTTAAAAAAAGAAATTGATAAAGAAGAAGACCTTATCGAAAGGGCCCCTATAGTTACTATTATGGGACATGTTGACCATGGCAAAACAACTTTGTTAGATGCTTTTAGGTCCAGCAGCGTTGCAACGAAGGAACACGGAGGAATAACTCAGCATATTGGCGCGTATAGAATTAAAACAAAATCAAATAAATTTATTACCTTTTTTGATACACCAGGACACGAAGCATTTACAGCTATGCGTGCAAGGGGAGCAAAAGTAACAGATATAGTAGTTTTAGTTGTTGCCGCAGATGACGGTGTTAAAGAAACAACAATAGAGGCAATAAATCATGCTAAAGCTGCAGATGTTCCAATAATTGTTTGTATAAATAAGATCGATTTAAATGATTCAAACCCACAAAATGTAAAAAACCAATTAATGGAACATGAAATTATTTCAGAAGAAATGGGCGGAAAAAATTTGTTTGTAGAAGTCTCTGCAAAAGAAAAAAAGAATCTTGATAAATTAGAAGAAGTTATTTTATTACAAGCAGAAATTTTGAATTTAAAATCAAATCCATCAAAAAGAGCTAGTGGAATTATAGTTGAATCAAAGATACAGCAAGGTAAAGGAGCAACAGCAACAATTTTGATTCAAGAAGGATCGTTGAAAGTTGGAGATTTATTTGTTGCCGGCCCATCTTATGGAAAAGTAAGAGCAATGAATGATGATTTAGGAAAAAAAATAATTAATGCAAAACCATCTGTACCTGTAGAAATTATGGGAATTACAGGAAATCCAACTGCAGGAGATGATTTTATAGTTGTTAATAGTGAAAATAAAGCAAAAGAAATTGCTAGCTATAGATTACAAAGATCAAAGATTAAAAATACAGAACCATTAACAAAAGAAAATTTAGAAAAACAACTTAGTGATAAAAGTAATGAAAAAATTAAAGAATTAGGTTTAATTTTAAAATCAGATGTTCAGGGTTCTTTAGAAGCAATTATTAATGGAATTAATAAATTTAAAAATGATGAAATTAAAATAAAAATTATTCATAAAGGAATTGGAGAAATTAATCAATCAGATGTAGCTTTAGCAGTGGCATCAGAAAGTGAAGTGATTACAGTTGGCTTTAATGTTAAACCTAATACATTAGCTAGAGATTTGGCAAAAAGAGATAAAATAGAAATAAAATTTTTCACAGTTATATACGAGTTACTTGATTATATAAAAGATTCAATGAGTGGATTGCTAGTTCCAGACAAAAAAGAAGTTTTAAATGGTAAAGCAAAAATTAAAGAAATTTTTAAAATGTCTAAAGTTGGAAAAATTGCTGGTTGTGAAGTTATAGAGGGAAAAATAGATAAAAAATCAAATATTAGATTGTTTAGAGATAATAAATTAATTTATGATGGAAAATTAAATAGTTTAAAAAAATTTAAAGAAGAAGCAGCCGAAGTTAAAGAAGGAAGCGAATGTGGTATGGTTTTGGAAAATTTTCAAGATATTAAACAAAATGATATTTTAGAATCTTATGTAATTGAAGAACAAAAAAGAAGTTTGTAAATTTTTTCTAAAAGTTAAAATGAAAAAAAAAATAAAGTCACAGAGACAACTAAGGATTAATCAACAATTAAAACATTTAATATCTGAAATTATTACTATGGGGGATTTTCAGAATAAAAAAATAAGAGAAATTCCATTAACAGTAACAGAAGTTGATATAAGCCCAAATCTTAAAAAAGCTATCATATTTGTAGTTTCTAGAGATGGAAAAAAAAGTTTTGTAAAATTTTTAAATGAAGAAATATATATTTTTAAAAAGGAAATTGCAAAGAAATTGTATTTAAGATTTGTACCTGAATTAGTTTTTAAATACGATAATACTTTTGAATATGCAACTAAAATTGAAAAAATTTTAAAAGAACCTAAAGTAGCAAAAGATTTATAATTATGAATTTAAAAAATAATAATTTAGATGGCTGGCTTATAATTAATAAAGACGAAGGAATAACTTCAAGAGATGTTGTAAATATTATTAAAAAAACATTAAATATTAAAAAAATAGGTCACGCAGGAACTTTAGATCCTCTTGCATCTGGTGTTTTAGCATTAGCTTTAGGCAAAGCTACAAAGTCTGTAAAATATATAATGGATGGAATTAAAAAATACAACTTTACAATTAAATGGTGTGTTTCAACTGATACTGAAGATGCAGAAGGGCAAATTATTTCAGAATCTAATAAGATTCCTAATGAAAAAGAAATCGATATTGTTATTAAAGGTTTTGTTGGGCATATAATGCAGGTTCCACCAAAATTTTCTGCGATAAAAATAAATGGCAAAAGGGCATATGATTTAGCAAGAAGAGGAAAAAAATTTTCAATAAAACCAAGACAAGTTTTTTTAAAAAAAATAAATATTATTAAAAGTAATAAAAAAAATAAAAATCTAACCACATTTCAAATTGAGTGTGGGAAAGGATTTTATGTTAGAAGTTTAGTTAGAGATATATGTAAAAAATTAAATGTTGATGGGCATGTAATCAAATTAAAAAGAATAGTATCAGAGCCTTTTGATTTAAAAGAATCTGTTTCTATAAATAAATTTTTAAAATTACATAAAAAGAATGATTGGCAAAATTTTTTTTTACCTATATATTCTGTTTTAAATAAAATTAAATATGTTGGAAAATAATTTAACAAAAAATAAGATTATTAGCGAATATCAAAAAAAAGCTAAAGATACAGGATCTTCAGAAGTTCAGATTGCTTTATTGACAAATAGAATAAATTTATTAACTGAACATTTTAAAAAGAATAAAAAAGACAATCATTCAAGGGAAGGTATGATTAAATTAATTAGTAAAAGAAGAAAATTAATCTTATATTTAAAAAATAAAGATTATAAGAGGTATGAGGAAATAATAAAAAAACTAAACTTACGTAAATAATATTAGTGTTTAAAATCATAAAAAAAGAAATTAATTGGGGCGGAAAAAAATTGACCCTAGAATCTGGCAGAATTGCTAGACAGGCTGATGGAGCGGTACTAGCAACCTATGGTGATACTACAGTTTTGTGTACTGTTGTTGCTTCAAAAGAACCAAAGGAAGGTGTAGATTTTTTACCTTTAACTGTTAGTTATCAAGAAAAAACATTTGCGGCAGGTAAAATTCCTGGTGGATTTTTCAAAAGAGAAGCAAAGCCTTCAGATAAAGAAACATTAATTTCAAGATTAATTGATAGGCCTATAAGACCTTTATTTCCGGATAATTATTTTAATGAAACGCAAGTAATTTGTACTTTGTTAAATTTGGATAAAGATACTAGCCCAGATATTGTGGCGTTTATAGGAGCATCAGCAGCATTAGCATTATCTGGAGCCCCTGTTCAAGCAACAGTAAGTGCTGCAAAAGTAGGTTACATAGAAAATAAATTTGTTTTGAATCCATCTAATTCACAACTTGAAAATTCAGATTTAGACCTTGTAGTAGCTGGTACAAAAGAAGGAGTTTTAATGGTTGAATCAGAAGTAAAAGAATTACCAGAAAAAATAATGTTAGATGCGGTGATGTTTGCACACAAAGAATTTCAAGAGGTAATAAAGTTTATTGAATCTTTTGCTAAAGAAAAAGATATAACAAAAATTGAATTTAAGAATGATAATGTAGATAAAATTTTAAAAGATTTATATGGAAAGATTGAAAAGAAGTATATGTCTGAATTTACTAAGGCCTATAAAGAAAAAGATAAATCTAAGAGATCAAATTTATTATCAGATATTAGATTAAAAATAACTGATGAATTTATTTCAGAAGATAATGAAGAAATCACAGAGAATTTAATTTCATCTGCTACGAAAAAAGTTGAAAAGGAATTAGTTAGATCAAGTATTTTAAAGTCTGGTAATCGAATAGATGGTAGAGATACTAAAACTGTAAGACCAATAAAAGCAGAAGTTGGGGTACTCTCAAGGGTTCATGGGAGCTCACTTTTTACCAGAGGAGAAACACAAGCTCTTGTTGTTACAACACTTGGAACAAGTTTAGATGAGCAAATTATAGATGATTTAGAAGGAGAATTTAAAGAGAGATTTATGTTACATTATAATTTTCCACCATATTCAGTCGGTGAAGCAAGCATGTTAAGACCTCCTGGTAGAAGAGAAATTGGACATGGTAAATTAGCATGGAGAGCAATAAAGCCTTTGATGCCTGGTAAAGATAAATTTCCATATACAATTAGAGTTGTATCTGAAATTACTGAATCAAATGGTTCATCTTCTATGGCAACAGTGTGTGGAACTTCATTATCTTTAATGGATGCAGGCGTACCACTAGAAAAACCTATAGCAGGAATTGCAATGGGATTAATTAAAGAAGATAAAGATTTTGCTGTACTTACGGATATTTTAGGCGACGAAGATCATTTAGGAGATATGGATTTTAAAGTTGCGGGAACAAAAGATGGAATTACAGCATTACAAATGGATATAAAAATTACAAGTATTACAAAAGAAATTATGGAAAAAGCATTATC
>MDTE01134453.1_pt1 | contig 11918 bp, 22 predicted proteins | sample 811231 | NCBI WGS metagenome assembly MDTE01 (sample SAMN05326651, study PRJNA326480) | marine metagenome | isolation source: seawater | place: Indian Ocean: Red Sea | collected 2010
ATTAGAGTAAAAAAATGGATTGCTTATCATGGTTTTGCATTAAATGTATATAATGATTTATCAAGATATAAACAAATTGTACCGTGTGGAATTAAAGATAAAAAAATTACCAATATGAAAGAGATGGGTATTACTAATTATAATAATTTAAACAAAATTATTATAGAGAAATTTTTAAATATTTTTCATTAAGATTTTTCTTAAATATCTCGGGTAAATCTGCAGTAAAATTATATTTGTGATTATTAATTGAGAAATCAATTTTAAACGCATGCAACATTAAAAAATCTTTTTTATTAAAATTTTTATCAATTAATCTATATTTTTGATCACCTAATATCGGATGGCCATGCATTAAAAGTTGTTTTCTTAGTTGGTGTTTTCGTCCAGTGATTGGATTAAGTCTTAACAATGAATAATGATTGTTTGAATCTAAAACTTTATAATGAGTTACTGCTTTTGATTTAACTTTTCGATCTCCTTCGTAATGATATAAATAATCAGTATAAGTTCCCGTATTTTTTTCAAAATTACCTATAACTATTCCCAAATAAGTTTTGTGCATTCTTCTAATTCTGAATAAAGAAGTAAATAATTGTGCATAATTTCTATTTTTTGCAATAACTAAAATACCTGTTGTCTCTTTGTCTATTCTATGAACTACAAATGGTTTGGTGTCAGAAAACTCTTTAGTGTGACGTAATATATCAACTATATTTCTTCTAGATTTAGTGCCAGCTTGTACTGAAATTCCAGCTGGTTTATTTATAATTGCAAAATTTTCATTGTTTTCGATAAACATGCTTTTAGAAGATGATAAATCTTTCTTTGAAGCTTTATAATAAAATAATTTTTTTTTATTTGAACGTTGTTCAAAGTTAATATTAAAAAGTATTACTTTATCTCCTTTTTTTAACTTATATGAACTTTTTTTCCTTCTATAATTAATTTTTATATTTCCCTTACGAATATTTTTTTCGATTAAAGATTGAGGAACATTACAAATATTAATTTTAAACCATCTATCAAGACGCGAATTTTCTGAATCATGATTTATAAGAAAAAATTTTTTCATGAAATAATTTTTAATATATTACTAATAAAAGCAATATAAGAATATTTTCATAATATTTACTTTTTAGATTTAGCCGCTTTTTCTGTATCTTTTGATTTAGTTTTAGTAGTTTCTTTCTCAGCTGTTTCGGGCTTTTTCTTTTTAACATCAATTTTTTTCGCCTCGAAATCTCTATCGACTAATTCTATAATTGCCATTGGTGCATCATCTCCATATCTAAATCCAGCCCTTATAACTCGGCTATAACCACCATTTCTTTTTTCGTATCTTTGACTTAAAGTTTTGGATAATTTTTCTACTGATGATTTTGATTGTAAAGTGCTAAATAAATCTTTTTTTGATTTTAAATTTCTTTTTTTACTTAAAGTAATAACATTGTCTATTTTAGGTTTTAATTCTTTAGCTTTTGGAAGTGTTGTAGTTATTTGCTCGTATTTAATTAAAGAATTAAGCATATTTTTAAACAAAGCTTTTCTATGTTCAGAAGTTCTATTAAGTTTTCTATTATTTAATTTATGTCTCATTATTTTTAATTATTATCCTCAAGTTTTTTTGATAATTCCGCAATATTTTCTGGAGGCCAATTTGGTATTTCCATACCCAAGTATAGTGACATGGAGTTTAAAACTTCTTTAATTTCATTTAGTGATTTTCTTCCAAAATTTGGAGTTCTTAACATTTCAGATTCTGTTTTTTGTACTAAATCACCTATGTATACTATGTTATCATTTTTTAAACAGTTCATTGATCTTACTGATAACTCAAGTTCATCAACTTTTCTAAGTAAATTTTTGTTAAATTCTAACTCTGTTGGTGTTACTTTTTTTTCTACCTCAGCCGGTTCATCAAAGTTTACAAACAATGATAATTGATCTTGAAATATTCTAGCCGCATAAGCTACCGCGTCTTCAGCAGGCAATGAACCATCTGTTTCAACGTTCATTATTAATTTATCATAATCTAATGATTTACCTTCTCTAGCATTTTCTACTGTATAAGAAACTTTTTTAACTGGTGAAAATAATGAATCAATAGCAATTAATCCCAGTGGAGCATCATCGCTTTTATTTTTTTCTGCTGGTGTATATCCTTTTCCTGTTTTTGCTATTAATTCCATATGAAACTTTGTGTTCTCGTCTAAGTGACATAAAACTAAATCTGGATTTAAAATTTTAACATCTGGATTCGGTTGAATATCTTTTGCTTTAATAGCTCCTGGGCCTTTAACATCCAATATTAATTTTTTAGATTCCTCAGACATTACTTGAATAGAAAGTGATTTAACATTTAAAACTATATCAGTTACATCTTCTCTAACACCTTTAATGGATGAAAATTCATGAAGAACTCCATCAATTTGGAGAGCTGTTATTGCAGATCCTCTAATTGAAGATAAAAGAATTCTTCTTAGAGAATTTCCTATAGTTAGTGCATAACCTTTTTCGAGTGGTTCAGCTGTAACAGTGGTTACAGTTTTATCCTCATTATTTTTAATATTTAATTTTCCAGGTTTAATTAAATTTTTCCAATTTTGATCTATCGCAGTTTGTTCCATAATATTTACACTCTTCTCTTTTTTGGTGGTCTTGATCCGTTATGAGGCATAGGTGTAGTATCTTTAATTGATAAAATCTTAAAGCCCCTTGATTGTAAAGCTCGTAATGCAGTTTCTCTACCAGCTCCTGGTCCTTTTAATTTTACAGTTAAAACTTTTAATCCATGCTCTTGGGCTTTTGTTGCTGCAGTATCCGCAGCTATTTGAGCTGCGTATGGAGTAGATTTTCTAGAACCCTTGAAACCTTTAGCTCCCGCTGAAGACCAAGCTATAACATTTCCACTGTCGTCAGCTATTGTAACTATTGTATTATTAAATGTTGCATTTACAAAAGCTATACCCGTAGTTATATCCTTTTTAATTTTTTTCTTTTTTGTTTTTATCTTTTTTACTGTTTCAACTTTTTCTTTTGGTGTTTCTTTTTGTTTTTTTTCAGTTTTATTCATTTAATTATTTCTTTAAAGGTGTTAATTTTTTACCTGCTATAGCTATAGCTTTTCCTTTTCTTGTTCTAGCATTACAATGAGTTCTTTGACCCCTTACAGGTAATTTTTTTTTATGTCTTGAACCTCTATAAGTTGCAAGATCAACAAGTCTCTTTATATTCATTGATACTTCTCTTCTCAAATCACCTTCGACCTTGTAATTTTGATCTATAAACTCACGAATTTTCAAAACTTCATCATCTGTTAAACTGTTAGCTCTTTTACTTTTTGATATATTTAATTTTTCGCATATATGATTTGAATATTTTTTTCCTATGCCGTGTATATAAGTTAAGGCTACATGAACAACCTTATTTTGGGGAATATTTACACCAGCTATACGAGCCATAATTTTATTGAGATATGCTTTCCAAAAACGCTATTTATATAAATAAGACTCATAATGTCAAGCCTCTAAAGAATTAATAATGCCTTGTATTTGCTTGTAAATTTCACTTATATGAAGAGTTCCATCAATTTGATGAAGCAAATTCTGTTCTTTATAAAAATCTAATATTGGTAAAGTTTTACTTATATAAGTGTCATATCTATTTGTAATTGTTTTTTTATTATCGTCTGATCTTGTATCAAGAAACTTTTTATCACAGGAATGATTTTTTTCAGTAGCAGGATTGAAGTATTTATTAAAAATCAATCCACATTTAGTGCATGTTTGTCTTCCTAGAATTCTTTTAATTATAATATCCTTATCTACATTAAGACTTATAACACAAGAAATCTTCTGGTTATGCTTTTTTACTAATGTATCTAAATTTTTTGCTTGAGATAAATTCCTTGGGTATCCGTCAAAAATTAAACGATTATAGAAATTTTTATTAGATAAAATATCTATAATTAATTTATTAATTATTTCATCTGAAACTAAAGATCCTTTATCAATTATTGAGCTTATTTTATTACCGAGATCAGTTTTTCTTGAAATTTCTTTTCTTAATAAATCTCCTGTGGATATTTTTGTTAGATTAAAATCTTTTATTATATTTTCTGCTTGAGTTCCTTTTCCTGCTCCTGGAGGTCCAAACAATATAATATTCACTTATTATCTTCCAAATTTAGTTTTCTTTATTAAAGATTCGTATTGCTGACTCATCATTCTGGTTTGAACTTGAGATACAGTATCCATTGCTACCACAACAACAATTAATACTGAGGTGCCGCCTAAGTAAAAAGGAATTGGAAATTTAGATATGAGAAATTCAGGCATTAAACATACTAAAGTTAAATACAATGAGCCTATAGTAGTTAATCTAACTAATATTTCTTCAATAAAGAAAGCAGTTCTTTCTCCAGGTCTTATGCCTGGAACATAACCTCCGTGTTTTCTTAAATTTTCTGCCGTCTCCTTAGGGTTAAAAACAATAGAAGTATAAAAGAATGAAAAAAATATTATGCCCGATGCATATAGCAACATATATAAAGGTTTTCCCTGGGAAAATAATGATGAAATATCAATAAAAGTTTCAGAATCAGATAGACCAAAATTTGAAAATGTTATTGGTAAAAGAAGTAAAGCTGAAGCAAAAATAGCTGGTATAACACCTGCTGTATTTATTTTTAAAGGCAGATGTGAAGACTCTCCTCCATAAACTTTCGCTCCCACTTGTCTTTTAGGATAATTTATTAATATTTTTCTTATAGATCTTTCAATAAAAACAATAAATGCCACTGTTAAAAGCAAAAGCAAGAATATAAATATAATTGTAGATGCTGATAAAGCCCCTGTTCTTCCTAATTCAAATGTTGTTGCTAAAGCTCTTGGTATTTCAGCTACAATACCTGAAAATATAATTAAAGAAATTCCATTTCCTATACCTCTTTGTGTAATTTGCTCACCTAACCACATTAAAAAAATTGTTCCAGCTATTAAAGTTATTGTTGTTGTCAATTTAAAATACATGCCTGGGTCTATGACTACTCCACCTGAATTTTCTAAACCTACTGATACACCATATCCTTGGATAGCAGCTAATAATGCTGTTCCGTATCTTGTGTACTGAGTAATTTTTTTTCTTCCTATTTCGCCTTGATTTTTTAAATTTTTAAAATATTCAGATACGCCGGTAAGTAGTTGTATAATTATAGATGATGATATGTACGGCATTATTCCAAGCGCAAAAATTGCCATTCTGCTTATGGCTCCACCTGAAAAAATATTAAACATACCAAGAAGACCTTTTTGGTTTGATTGCATTAATGTTTGTAGTGATTGTGCATCAATACCTGGCAAAGGAACGTAAGTCCCGAATCTATAAACAGATAAAATAAAAATAGTAAAAAAAATTCTATTTCTTAAATCATGGCTCTTGGAAAAAAAACCTGTATTTGTTTTATCAATATCCATAAGGTGTAATTATTTAATTAATGTTACTTTTCCGCCACTCTTTTCAACTTTTTCTTTTGCAGATTTTGAAATGGAGTTAACTTCTATATCAAATTTATCTTTAATATCACCTGATCCCAGCAATTTTATTCTTTTATATTTGCTATTGATCAAATTATTTTTTTTTAAACTAGACAAATTTATTTTAGTACCTGATGAAATTTTTTTATTTTTAATAATTTCTTGAATTCTTGAAATATTAATAGTAGCGACATCTTTATTTTCGAAAATTTTTTTAAAACCTCTTTTTGGCAATCTTCTATATAAAGGCATTTGACCGCCTTCAAAACTTTTAATAGCGACACCAGATCTTGATTTTTGACCTTTGTGACCTCTTCCGCTAGTTTTACCTTTTGAAGAACCTATTCCTCTGCCAAGTCTTTTTTTGGATTTTATTTTATGTACAGGTAATTCATTTAATCTCATATTTTTTTCCTATTGTTTTTTTTTTGTAATTTCGGCAATTTTTTTTCCTCTAATGCTTGCTATATTTTTTGGTGAATTTTGACTCTTAAAAGCTTTAAGACAAGCTCTCAAAACATTTATTGGATTTGAAGATCCTAGTGACTTTGCTACTACATCTTTTATTCCTACAACTTCACACGCTGCTCTTATAGCTCCTCCAGCTATAATTCCAGTTCCGGAAGGAGCGGCTCGTAACAATACTTTTCCAGCCCCATCTTTTGATAATATGTCATGATGCAAAGTTCTTCCTTCTCTTAAAGGTACTTTAAATAAATTATTCTTCGCCGTTTCAGTAGCTTTTTTTATTGCATCAGGAACTTGTTTCGCTTTTGCATGTCCAACTCCAATAGAACCCGCATAATTTCCAACCACTACTAATGCGGAAAAAGCAAATCTTCTACCACCCTTAACAACTTTTGTAATTCTATTTATAGAAACAAGTTTATCTTTAAATTCTATATTGCTCATAGGTAATTATTAAAAAACTAAACCTCCTTTTCGTAATGAATCAGCAAAAGATTTTATATTTCCATGATATTTATATCTACCTCTATCAAAATAGATTTTGGTAATTTTCTTTTCTATAGCTTTTTTTGCCAAAATTTCAGCTACCTGTTTAAACAAAAGCTCCTTCTTTTTTCCTTTCTCTCTAATTTTTTTTCCAGTTGATGTAGCAGAAACTAATGTTTTATTAATCTTGTCGTCTATAATTTGAGCAGAAATATTTTTTGATGATCTAAAAACTGAAAGTCTATATCTATTTGTATTAACTTTTTTAAGCTTTTTTCTTATTCTCTGTATGCGTTTTTTATGAACTATATTACTCATTTATTTCTTCTTTCCTTCTTTTCTTATTATATATTGTCCTTTTTCTTTAATTCCTTTGGCTTTGTAAGGTTCGACGGGTTTCAATTTTTTAATATCTGAAGCTACTTTTCCAACTAATTGTTTATCTATTCCGTTTATTTTGATAATTGTGTTTTTTTCTACAGTTAATTTTATATTTTCTGGAATTTTATATGAAACGTCATGACTAAATCCTAATTGTAAGTTTAGAATATTACCTTTTAAATTTGCACGATATCCAACACCGTACAACTCAAGTATTTTTTCATGTCCTGAACTTACGCCGATTAAGGCACTATTAATTACGCTTCTAGTAGTTCCCCACATAACGTTTAGCTCTTCATTTTTATTTATTAATTTTAATATTAAATTTTTATCATCTGCTATAGTTGCAGAAAATATTTTATCATTGAATGATAATTCTTTTGAACCTTTGGGTCCTGTTAAAATTAATTTACCACTTTCAATTTTAACTTTAGCTTCCTTCGGTATATTTATTGGTTTTTTTCCTAATTTAGACATAAATTAAAACACCTTACAAATAATTTCTCCACCTATATTTTTATTTCTTGCGTCATTGTCAGACATGATTCCTTTTGATGTAGATACAATTGCTAAACCAAGTCCATTTTGAATTCTTGAAATGTTAGCAGCTTTAGCATAGATTCTTCTTCCTGGCTTTGACACTCTTTTTATTTCTCTAATCACTGGTAACCCATTATTATATTTAAGATCAACTACTAATGAATTTGCATGTTTTGCGTCAGAAATAATTTTATAATTTGATATATAACCTTCTTGCTTAAGCACGTCCAAGATTTTTGCTCTAAATTTTGAGCTTGGTATTGCTACCTTATCTAATGCTCTCATTTGAGCATTTCTAATTCTAGTTATCATGTCTCCTATCGGGTCTACTATGTTCATATAATCTCCTTTAAAAAAATTTTACCAACTTGACTTTGTCATTCCTGGAATTTTTCCTTTTAAGGCCAAATCTCTAAGCGCAATTCTTGAGATTCTTAACTTTCGATAAACTCCATGAGGTCTGCCGGATATTTCACATCTATTTCTAACTCTTGTCTGAGCAGAATTTCTCGGGATTTTAGCAAGCTTTAATTGAGCAGCAAATCTTTCTGCTAGAGGTAATTTTTTATTTTTGATAATTTTTTTTAAACTTTCTCTTTTTTTTAAAAATCTCTTTGCCATTTTTATTCTTTTAAGATTTCTTTGTATCGCACTTGTTTTAGCCATTTCTTAATTTTTCTCCTTTTTATTTTTTGTTTTAGAAAATGGAAAATTCATAGCTTCTAACAAAGCCAAAGATTTTTCCTTATCACTGCCTGATGTTGCAAGAGTAATATCCATACCACGAATTTTATCTACCTTATCAAAATTAATTTCGGGAAATATAATATGTTCTTTAATTCCAAAACTATAATTGCCTGAATTATCAAATCCTTTTGTGCTTAAACCTTGAAAATCTTTTATTCTTGGTAAGGCTATATTGACAAGTCTATCAATGAATTCGTACATTCTATTTTTTCTCAGAGTTACCTTGACGCCAGCTGGAGATCCTCTTCTAGTTTTAAAATTTGATATAGATTTTTTAAATTTAGTAACAACAGGCATTTGACCACCAATTAATTTCATATCATCAATACAGCTTTGAAGTTTTTTTTTATCATTAGCATCTAGTCCCAGCCCCATATTTAAAACTACTTTTTCAAATTTAGGAACCATGTGTTTATTTTTCATAGAAAATTTTTTTTGTAAATCTGCTACAATTTTATTTTCATAATATTCTTTTAACCTTGGTGTCATTATTTTTTCTCCATCTTAGCTTTTTTCTTATTTTCACTATCTAGGTTTTTCAGGTTAGATATATGTATGTAATTTTCTTTTGAAATTATCCCGCCTTTTTTTTCTTTTGTTGTTTTTTCATGTTTTTTAATTAGATTAATTCCTTTAACCTTTAACTTATTTTCTTTTCTAAGGATTTCCATCACTTCTCCTTTTTTTCCTTTATCTTTTCCGCTTATTATTTGAACTTGATTTCCCTTTTTTATCATTTTTATAAAACCTCCGGTGCCAAAGACATTATTTTCGTTTGACCTTTTAGTCTTAGTTCTCTTGTAACTGGGCCAAATATTCTAGTTCCGATAGGTTCACCTTTGTCATCAATAATCACAACTGCGTTAGTATCAAATTTAACATTGCTGCCATCGTTTCTATAAATAGATTTTTTTGTTCTTACGATTACAGCCTTATGGACAGCACCTTTTTTAACTTTTCCATTTGGTATAGCCTCTTTAACACTTACAACTATACTATCTCCTATAGATGCGAATCTACGTTTTGATCCTCCTAGGACTTTAATGCATTCAACTATTCTTGCTCCCGTATTATCAGCAACATTTAATTCTGTTTGAACTTGTATCATTTGCTTATGACCTCCCACCTTTTTTTCTTAGAATATGGTTTGGATTCTATTATATTTACTATATCTCCAATCTTATATTTATTATTACTGTCATGAGCATGATATTTTTTCGCTGATGTCATTACTTTTTTAAAAAATGGATGCGAATATTTTCTCTTTACTAAAACAACTATTGTTTTGTCATTTTTGTCTTTTATAACTTTTCCTGTTAAAGTTTTTTTTGTCATTTTACTTTTTTATATTCAATTTTGTTAAAATTTTAGCTAAATCTTTTTTTATTTGTGATACTTTTGACGTATCTTCAATTTGACCATTTACTTTTTTAAATCTGATATTAAATAAATCTTTTTTTAATGAATTTATTTTTTTATTTAATTCATCATTTGACAATTTATTAATTTCTTTATTTTTCATAATTTAATACCTCTTAATAAATTTAGTTTTTACAGGTAATTTTGTTGAAGCTTTGTATAAAGCTACTCTAGCAACTGCCTCAGTTACTCCATCAACTTCAAAAATAATTCTACCTGGTTTTACTCTGCAAACCCAAAATTCTGGAGCTCCTTTACCTTTTCCCATTCTTACTTCTGTTGGTTTTTTTGATACTGGTATATTTGGAAATATTCTAGTCCAAACTTTACCTGTTCTTTTCATATATCTAGTTAATGCAACTCTAGCTGCTTCAATTTGCTTACCAACAACTCTTTCTGGCTGCATTGCTTTAAGACCATATTGACCATAATTTAGCACTGAAGCTCTAAAGGCATTCCCGTGTATTCTCCCTTTATGTGCTTTTCTATATTTTGTTCTTGCTGGCTGTAACATTTTTTTTCTCTTTCTCTTTATTATCTTTATTTAAATTTTTTCCTAATATCTCTCCTTTATAAATCCAAACTTTTACACCTATAATGCCATATGTAGTAAGAGCTTCGGCTTCAGCATAATCAACCTCAGCTCTAAATGTGTGAAGGGGAACACTTCCTTCTCTAAGCCATTCAGTTCTAGCTATTTCATTTCCAGCAAGTCTTCCTGCCACACATACTCTTATTCCTTTAGCGCCAAGTCTTAATGATGATTGCATAGCTCTCTTCATAGCTTTTCTAAAAGCAATTCTTTTAACTAGCTGTTGAGCTATATTCTCAGCAACAAGATATGCATTCAGTTCTGGTTTCTTTACTTCTTTAATATTAAGACTTACCTCTGTACTTGAAATTTTTGATAAATTCTTTTTAATTTTATCAACGTCAGATCCTTTTTTTCCAATTACAAAACCTGGTCTCGATGTATATATGCTTACGATACATTTTTTTGATGTTCTTTCTATAACCACCTGAGATACTCCTGAATTAACAACATTTTTTTTAATAAACTCTCTGATTTTATAATCCTCTATTAAAAATTTTCCGTACTCTCTTTTTTTAGCAAACCAAATAGAATCCCATCCTCTATTTATTCCTAATCTTAAACCAATTGGATTAACTTTTTGTCCCATAATTTTCCTTTTCCTTTTTCATCATAATCTTCTCATGTAATATAATAGTCAAATTACTGTAGGGTTTTTTAATACCACTAGCTCTACCTTTGGCTCGTGCTCTAAATCTTTTAAGAACTATCGATTTTCCAACGTAAGCTTCTTTAATATATAAATTATCAATATCATATTGATTGTTATTTTCTGCATTTGCTATCGCAGATTGAACAGTTTTTTTAATTTCGTGAGCAACACGCTGACGTGCAAATGATAAATCTCTTAAAGCAATGTCTGCCTTCTTTCCGCGAATATTTTTCAACAAAATATTAATTTTTCGTGGACTTGATCTAACATTTTTGTTTATAGCTTTTACTATATCTTTATTTTTTTCCATCTTTAACCGGTTCCTTTGCTTTTTCTTTTGTTGCTGCAGCTCCAGGAGCAGCTTTTGCTGAAGGCGATGATTCAGCAGCAGCTACTTCGGCTGCTTTTTTATCAGCTGGTGTATGCCCAGAAAATTGTCTGGTTGGTGAAAATTCACCTAATTTGTGACCAACCATTTCCTCAGAAATTTTAATTGAAATAAATTTTTTACCATTATGTATAAGAAAACTATGACCAATAAATTCTGGAATTATAGTTGATTTTCTTGACCATGTTTTAATTGGTGCTTTGTTGGGTTGATCTTTTAATTTTTCAACCTTTTTAATTAAGCTCGGGTCTACAAATGGTCCTTTCCAGACAGATCGTGACATAAATATTAGTTCCTTTTCTTTCTCTTCGAAATTATAAATTTATTAGTTCTTTTGTTATTCCTTGTTTTTAATCCTTTTGCTGATTGTCCCCATGGAGATACTGGACTTCTTCCACCAGATGTTTTTCCTTCACCACCGCCATGAGGATGGTCAACTGGGTTCATAGCGACTCCTCTTACTGAAGGTCTTCTACCTTTCCATCTATTTCTCCCCGCTTTACCAATTTTTATATTTTGGTGATCATTATTTGATAAAGATCCAATTGTTGCTCTTGCTGTTTTAATAATTTTTCTTATTTCTCCAGAAGCTAATTTAACAATACAATAATTTTCATCCACGCCAGATACTTGAGCAGAAGCGCCTGCAGATCTAACTAATTTAGCTCCACCTTTTGGCGTAAGTTCTATATTATGAATTTCAGTTCC
>MDTE01001046.1_pt1 | contig 11917 bp, 7 predicted proteins | sample 811231 | NCBI WGS metagenome assembly MDTE01 (sample SAMN05326651, study PRJNA326480) | marine metagenome | isolation source: seawater | place: Indian Ocean: Red Sea | collected 2010
CCCACCACGTAGCGAACACCTTCATTGACCAGGCGGTTGGCAACGGTGACGGCCTGTTTCGGGTCGCACACGTCGTCCACTTCCACGGCCACCAGGTCTTCACCCATAACACCACCGGCGGCGTTAATGCGCTCGATGGCCATGCGGGCACCAGAGAACTGCATGTCGCCGTACTGGGCAACGGGGCCGGTCATCGGGCCGGCAATACCAACTTTAATTTCAGCGGCGGCCTGGCCGGCAGCCATCAGAGCAACGGACGCGCCTACAGCGGTAGCGAGTTTCTTTACGGAGGTTTTCATCGTGTTTTTCCTGTTTGTGTCAGGGTTATTCTTATGTTCTCAGAGACTTACACAAACACCACAGTCTGTTGCTTGTCAAGCAAATCAGGCCAGGGTGTCTGCTCTGGAACACGGCGCAGCTATCGGGAAAGAATTAGCAAACGCCGTTCCGTCCTGAGCAGTGTCACGCGTCCGTGCTGTCGTCCTTATCTTGAAAGACAAGATTCCTGAAACTTTCGTGATCGTGCAGCTGTTCGAAGCTAGGGTCAACCGATGCGTCGTCCCGATAGGCTTCCGCGATTTCAATGGCTTTATCCAGATTGCTGACGGCATCTTCCCAACGGCCGATCTCGGCATAGGCGCACGCCAACTGGTAGTGGGCGTGGCCGTTGTCCGGAGCCAGTTTCAGTGCCCGCTGGCACAGGCTGATGGCCCAGAGGGGCTCCTGCATTTCGAGTACAGCGTCGGCTTTATAGCTCAATGCCTCAACATCGTCGGGGCGCAGGTCAAGAATCTGGTCGTAGGCGGCGATCTTGTTCTGTTGCGAGGTCTCCTGGCTTGCCTTCAGCCAGAGCGCATGCACCTCGTTGGTGCGCTCAATCTCAGCCTGGTTCTGATGAATAATCTCGGACTTCTGCTGCAGTTGTTCCTCAATGGACTTCAGGCGCTGTTCATATTCCACCACCAGCTCGTTTACCCGTTTCTCGGCCAGGCTGGTCAGCTGGTTGCGCATGTCGCGGATGGAATTCCAGCCAATCACCACCAGAATGGAGGTGGCGCCGGCGATCAGGTAGAAAAAGTAAGTCACCGTGTCGGTGGCGTAGGACATGGTTTTGTCGGCCACGGACAGTTCCTTGTCCACCACTTTCTCGATCAGTTCCGCCCGGGTATTCTGCATCTCCTGGCGCAGTGCCTTGGTCTCCTCCAGCAGGTAAAGCTCCACAAACGGGGTATACATGGGTTTTTCCAGGGTTCGTGTGCTTTCCTCTACGTCTTCCGCGGTCAGCTCTTCTTCCGGGCCGAGCTGTTGTTGCTGGGCATTAGCCTGGCCGGCAAAAGTGAGCGCGAGTGCGAACATGAGGTAATACCTGATCATTAACCAGATCCATCAGTCAGTGAATTGAAGCGATTGCTGACCTTAGCATAGTGGCTGGCAGAAATAATGCTGCATTGCCCACCTGAAAGCCCTAAGGCCAACAAGAAAGCAAGCTAGTAAAACTGCACACTTGCAATCCTTGGTGCAAAGACCTCTAATAATTAGTGGTATAAATAATGGTCAGAAATCTCTTCCGGGGGACGGATGTGAACAGCTATGAGCAGGTTTTGGTGGCATTGCGCCGGGTAATCCGGGCCACGGATCTTCATTCCAAGCGACTCAGCAAGCACGCCGGGCTTACCGGCCCCCAGTTGCTGATCATGCGCACGATTCGGGATCTGGGTGAGGTCACTATCGGCACGATTGCCGAGAACGTGAGTCTCAGCCAGGCCACGGTGACGACCATTCTCGACAGACTGGAGCATCGCAAACTGGTGTACCGGGTTCGCAGCACGAGAGACAAGCGCAAGGTTCACGCCCATCTTACGGAGGAAGGTGCTGAGATTCTGGCTCGTGCGCCCAACCCTCTGCAGGAAGACTTCATCCAGAAGTTTCAGAGCCTGGCGGAGTGGGAGCAGACCATGATTCTGGCCTCGTTGCAGCGCGTGGCCAACATGATGGATGCCGATGATATCGATGCTTCACCGGTGCTGACCGTTGGTTCGGTTCTGAAAGACGACGGCTGGAAAGAAAAGCCCTGAACTGGTTTTGAGGCCAGCCCTGATCAAGGGCCGGCCTCAGCAGTTCATTAATGAACGCTTGATCCTTGCTTCGGCTTGTTGCCAAAACACACCTGGAACACATCGTTGTAGTGTTTGGCAAAGTTCACCGAGATACCTTCTTTCAGATAATCGGGAAGCTCCTCGTAATCCCCGCGATTCGCTTCCGGCAGGATCAGGTTATTGATCTTCTGTCGGCGTGCCGCAATCACCTTTTCCCGAATACCACCCACCGGCAAGACCTGCCCCGTTAACGTCAGTTCCCCGGTCATGGCCAGGTTCTGTTGCGGTGCTTCCTTGCGGGCAATGGACAACAGGGCGGTGGCCATGGTGATGCCGGCGCTCGGCCCGTCTTTTGGCGTTGCACCCTCGGGCACGTGCAGGTGCACAAAGGATTTGTCGAAGAACGTGGGGTCGCCCTTGAACCGTTTCAGGTTGGATGACACAAAGCTGTAGGCGATCTCGGCCGATTCCTTCATCACATCCCCCAGCTGCCCGGTGAGCTTGAAGCCCCGCTGGCTGCTGTGGATGCGCGAGGCCTCAATGCTGAGGGTGGCGCCACCCATGGCGGTCCAGGCCAGGCCGGTGACCACGCCAGTGCCTTTCAGGGATTTCTCCTTCTTGAACGCCGGCTGGCCGAGGTAGTCGGTCAGATCGGCAACGCCCACCCGAACCGGCTCATCCGGATGTTCCAGCAGGCGCACAATGCCCTTGCGAACAATCTTGTGCAGCAGCTTCTCGAGATTCCGAACGCCGGCTTCACGGGCATAACCCTCGATCACCTGGCGAATGGCAGCGTCGGTGATGTTCAACTGCTTCTTCAACAGACCCGCCCGTTTGAGCAAACGAGGTACCAGGTAATGTTTGGCGATGGCCAGTTTCTCTTCGCCGATGTAGCCGGACAGGCGGATCACGTCCATCCGGTCCAGCAATGGCCGGGGGATCGTGTCCAGCTGGTTGGCGGTACAGATGAACAGCACTTTCGAGAGGTCCATGCGCACATCCAGGTAGTGATCCAGGAACTCCTTGTTCTGTTCCGGGTCCAGGGTCTCCAGCAGGGCTGAGGCCGGGTCGCCCTGGTAAGAGCTGCCGATCTTGTCGATCTCGTCGAGCATGATCACCGGGTTGGCCACTTTGCTGTCTTTCAGGGCCTGTACGAACTTTCCGGGCATGGCGCCGATGTAGGTGCGACGGTGTCCCTTGATTTCGGCTTCATCCCGCATGCCGCCCACGCTGAAACGGTAGAACTCCCGGCCCAGGGCATCCGCCACCGAATGGCCGATAGAGGTTTTACCGACCCCGGGCGGGCCGACCAGCAGCAGTATGGAGCCGCTCACTTCGCCCTTGAACGTGCCTTCAGCCAGAAATTCAATGATGCGGTCCTTTACATCGTCCAGGCCGTCATGGTCCCGGTCCAGAATCTTGCGGGCCTCGGCCAGATCAAAATGATCCTGTGAATGCACGCCCCAGGGCACCTGGGTAATCCAGTCCAGATAGTTGCGGGTTACCCCGTATTCCGGTGAGCCCTGTTCCAGCACCTGCAGTTTCTGGATTTCATCCTTGAATCGCTCCTGCACGGCTTCCGGCGGATTCAGTTTGGCCATTCGCTCTTCGAAGCGTTCCACGTCCGCGGTCTTGTCATCCTTCGCAATGCCCAGCTCCCGCTGGATCACTTTCAACTGCTCGCGCAGGAAAAACTCCCGCTGGTGCTTCTGCACCTTCTCGTTTACTTCTTCGTTGATCTCGGATTGCAGGCGGGCGACCTCCTGCTCCTTGCGCATCAGCAGCAGTACTTTTTCCATGCGCCGGAGCAGGGGTACGGTATCGAGAACATCCTGAAGTTCGCGACCCGGAGCGCTGGTCATGGATGCACCGAAGTCCGCAAGGGGAGAGCTGTCATCGGGCCCGAAGCGTGACAGGTATTGCTTCACTTCTTCGCCATAAAGCGGGTTGGTGCGCAGCAGTTCCTTGATGGCGCTGATGATGGCCAGGGTGTAGGCCTTGAGTTCGTCGGCCGGTTCTTCGGGCTCCTGTGGGTATTCGACTTCCACCAGATAGGGTGGGCGACGGCGAAGCCATTGGACAACTCTGAACCGTTGCAGACCCTGGGCGATGAACTGAACCTTGCCGCTCTCGTTCTGGGCTTGATGCACGCGTACGGCGCAGCCCATGGTCTCAAGGTCTTCACTCTCGGGAATGTCGTTTTCGGCCTCTGGATTCTCGACAAAACAGATGCCCAGAACCCGGTGATCGGTTTCACCAACCCGCTTCAGGGTTTCCTGCCAGGGGTCCTGGTTGACCATGACCGGCTGCACCTGTGCCGGAAAGAACGGCCGGTTGGAGACCGGCAGAATATACATGCGCTGCGGCATAACCTGCTGTGGCAGCGCCAGGCTCTTGCTGTTTTCGTCTTTGCCGATGTATTCGGTCACGTCTTCTTCAAATTCTTCCAGGGAGTCTTTGCGGTTCTCGTCATTCATACCGGATTGCTCTCAAGGCGTGAGTGGTTAAAGACCTATGTAACGACAAAAGCCGGGTTTTCAAGCTGGCTTGATTTTTCCGCCGCTGGCTCCATATCTTCAGACAATTTCATTCATTCTGGTTCAGGTTCCCGACATATGAGCAATTCGCCGCATATCTTTGATGCCACCGCCGACAACTTTCAGCAGAAAGTGATGGAAGCCTCTGCCACCACGCCGATTCTGGTGGATGTATGGGCGGAGTGGTGCGCGCCCTGCAAACAGCTGATGCCGATTCTGCAAAAGCTGGCGGAGGAATATCAGGGTAACTTCCAGTTGGCCAAGGTGAATGCCGACGAACAGCAGGAACTGACGGCCTCCCTGGGTGTGCGCAGTCTGCCGACCATCATTCTGGTGAAGAATGGTCAGGCTGTGGATGGTTTTAATGGCGCCTTGCCCGAGAGCGAAATCCGCAAGATTCTGGAAAAGCACATCGAAGCCCCGGCGGAAGATCCTTACGAGAAAGCCCATGCTCTTTGGGAAGCCGGTGATGTGGACGGAGCTCTGGCCATCCTCACGGAGCTGAACCGGAAAGACCCGGAAAACCTGGATGTGCTGATTGATCTGGCCCAGTTGAAGGCCGAGCAGGGCGATCTGGATACCGCGGAGCAGGTGCTCAACAGCCTGCCGCCGGAAGAAAAAATGCAGCATAAAGCCAAACAACTGGCGGCGAGGGTGAAGTTCCTCAAACAGTCAGGTGAACTGCCCGCGCAGGCGGAGTTGGAGGCAAAACTTGAGGCCAACCCGAAAGATCCTGAGGCCCTGCATCAGTTGTCCCTGCACATGGTTTTGCAGGATAAAAACGCGGAAGCCATGGATTTGCTGATCCGGCTGATGCAGGCCGATAGCACCTACAAGGACGGCGTCGCCAAAACCACATTGGTGGAGCTGTTTGAGAAACTGGGCAACAACAATCCGGATGTGCGCACGTATCGTAGGAAGCTGTATACCCTGATGCACTGAGCCGGTTGGACGGTGAGCCGGTCGGTAGCATCGCTGACTGGCTCAATTATCTCTCCACGATGCTGAAACTCCCTCCCCAGCCCGACCATTGTGAGCTTTGCGAACGCCCGGTGGCAAAGCTCACAAGGCATCACCTGATACCCAGGCATCTGCATCGCAAGAAGCGCTTTCAGAAACTGTTTTCCAGGGAAGAGTTGATCACCCGTACGCTTTGGGTCTGTCGCCCGTGCCATAACGCGATTCACAGGGCGTGTTCGGAGTATGAGCTGGGGCTGAATTACAACTCGAGGGAGAAGCTTCTGGAGCTCGAAGAGGTGAGGGTGTTTGTTGAATGGATTCGGGAAAAGCCTGCGGGGTTTGTGCCTAAGAAGGGATGGTAAGCAGGCCCGTCACGGGGACGGGCCTGATCTTAAGTCAACGCCTCAGGCGTTACCGTTCTTCATGGCTTCAAATTCATCTTCAAAGAAGAATTTTTCCTCTCCGAAGGCGGGCTCGAGCTCATGCAGCCAGGTGGCCGTTTCGCTGTATTTGGCGAAGAACGGTCGCTGCACCCAATCCGGGTTGCGGCCTTGCAGGAAGCGCAGTACGAAGACCTTCTCGCCATTGATTTCGGTGATGCCCTGGATCTCCACCTTGCCGGGACCGGCGCTCATGCTGGGGCCGCGGGCAGTGCGGGCAAGGCCGCTGACCTGCTTCATGGCTTCGCGGTAGATGTGGTAAGCCTCGGCCAGAGGAACCTCGAAGTAGTTCTTGGCACCGGTGTCCCGCTCTACGAACATGTAGTAGGGGATGATGCCCAGCTTCACTTCTTTCTTCCACAGCTTGGCCCAGGCATCGGCATCGTCGTTCACATGCTTGATCAGCGGGCCCTGGGCGCGGATCTCGGCACCGGTGGCGCGAATGCGGCGGATGGCCTCTTCCGCGATGTCTGTGGTGATCTCCTGCCAGTGGTTGTAATGGGCCATGATGGCCACGTGTTTGCCACCATCAACCAGCCTGGCGAACAGTTCGATCAGTTCGTCGGCGTCCTTGTCGGTCACGAAGCGATAGGGCCAGAAGGTCAGGGCCTTGGTGCCGATGCGGATGGTCTGGATGTGATCGAACTCCGGCTGCAGCAGCGGCTCCAGGTACTGCACCAGGTTTTTGGTCTTCATTACCATCGGGTCGCCGCCGGTGACCAGCAGGTCGCTCACTTCGGTGTGCTTCTGCAGATAGCCGTGCAGTTTCTCGGCGTCGGTGCTGGCCATCTTCAGGTCCTTGTCACCGACAAACTGCGCCCAGCGGAAACAGAAGGTACAGTAGCTGTGGCAGGTCTGGCCCTGGGACGGGAAGAACAGCACGGTTTCGCGGTACTTGTGCTGCACGCCGTCAAGCACCTCACCGTCCAGTTCCGGCATATTCATTTCCATCTGCCCGGCCGGGTGCGGGTTCAGTGCGTCGCGGATTTCCTTGGCAGCGGCCTGAATGTCTTTCTTGTCGGCGCCTTCCCGGTGCAGTTGCGCCATGCGCTCGTAGTGTTCGTCCTTGAGCATGCCTTTCTGTGGAAAGACCAGTTGATAGATCGGGTCGTTGGGCACCTTGTCCCAGTTGATCAGTTCGTTGATCACATATTCGTTAACCCGGAAGGGCAGCACGCTGGCCACCACTTTCATTTCAAACAGGGTTTCCTCGGGGAGATTCTGGATCGCCTCAATCTTGTCGAGCTGGCGGTCGGTAAAAACCTTGAACCGGCGCTCCTCGAATTCCTGAACCGGAATTCGGTTCGGAAAGGTGACGATGGAGTTCATGGATCGCCCTCTGTTGTGAGCCAAAGACAAAAGGAGGTGTGCCTCCTTCACTGGTTAAAAAACGGGCAGGCAAGTATACATAAATCATAATTTATTTTCAGGTCTAATTAATAAAACGGAGGTCCGGGCGAGGGGTTTCGGTCGTTCAGTCGGTATTAGCGCCTATTTGTCGCTAAAGGCTGCGAAAAGTCGTGAATGACAGTTTCAGATTATGCTTAGTGTGTTGATGTAAATGAGCGCTGGGAGGGGGTTCGACCTTGGTCGGAGATCGGTTGTTTCGTGATCGGAATATCGCCATTATTGCGTAAGTAATCTAAATAAATGATGGGTATCTGCCATTCAAACAGGTGTTTGTTTGTTTCTTAGTGTCATTTTGTAGTAAAAGAACGAAAGTTTTGCTTCTGCTGGATAGTCAGGGCTGGCAGAACCATTCTCCGCGCAATCGGTCCGTGCCAAAAGCCATACCGATAACCGTTCGCGCGGCAGGAAAAATGAGAAAGCTGTTCTATGCTTGAGAGAGGTCAATCACGCAGCTCAGCCTTTCTTACAAGCTGACGTTTCCACAAAAAAATACTGCATACCATCGCAGCTTATCGACTTCGCACCGTCTTTGGCCGCTGATCGTGGCCGGCGTTGCACCTTTTGATGCCAAGGGGAGGGTTTGATGTACCAGGATGATGATCCCATTGAAACCAGTGAATGGCTGGATGCGCTGGAATCTCTGATTGAGAACGAAGGCGTAGACAGGGCCAAATACATTCTTGAACGGCTTTCCGAGCGAGCCAGCCGCGATGGCACCGAACTGCCTTATTCCATAACCACGCCATTCCGTAACAGCATCCCTGTGACCCAGGAATCTCGCATGCCGGGCGATCTGTTCATGGAGCGCCGCATTCGCTCGCTGATTCGATGGAACGCCATGGCCATGGTGGTGCGCGCCAACAAGCGCCCGGGTGACCTCGGTGGCCACATTTCCACTTTCTCCTCAGCAGCCACTCTGTACGATGTGGGCTTCAACTATTTCTTTCATGGCGGTGGTGAGGACCGTGCTTCAGACCTGGTGTATTTCCAGGGCCACGCGTCGCCGGGCATTTATGCCCGCTCCTTCCTGGAAGGTCGTTTCAGCGAAGAGCAGCTGGACAAGTATCGCGAGGAAGTCGATGGCGAAGGCCTGTCTTCTTATCCTCACCCCTGGCTGATGCCGGATTACTGGCAGTTCCCGACGGTATCCATGGGGCTTGGGCCAATTCAGTCCATCTACCAGGCCCACGTAATGAAGTACCTGCACAGTCGCGAGCTGATCGACATGGACGGCCGCAAAGTGTGGGCGTTTGTCGGTGACGGCGAGTGCGACGAACCGGAAACTCTGGGCTCCATCTCCAAGGCGGGCCGCGAGAAACTGGATAACCTGATCTGGGTGGTCAACTGCAACCTGCAGCGCCTGGATGGCCCGGTTCGGGGTAACGGCAAGATCGTACAGGAGCTGGAAGGTGTGTTCCGTGGCGCTGGCTGGAACGTCATCAAGGTGGTCTGGGGCCGAATGTGGGATCCGCTGTTCGAGAAAGACGAGGATGGCGTGATGCAACGGGCCATGGACGAGCTGTGCGATGGCGAACTTCAGAACCTGACGTTCAAAGGCCCGGCCTATACCCGCAAGGAATTCTTCGGCAAGCATCCGGAGCTGGCCAAGCTGGCGGAAAATCTGTCGGACGAGGATATCAGCAAACTAAACCGCGGCGGCCACGACCCTTACAAGGTCTACGCGGCTTATCACAAGGCCGTGAACCAGGCCAACGGCAAGCCGACGGTCATTCTGGCTCACACTATCAAGGGCTATGGTTTTGGTGCGGCGGGCGAAGCCCAGAACACCGCGCACTCTTTGAAGAAGCTGGACATCGATACCCTGAAAGCGTTCCGGGATCGTTTCGGTGTGCCGCTGAAAGACGAAGAACTGGAAGACGTACCTTATTACCGTCCGGCGCCGGACAGCCCGGAGCTGGTCTATATGAAGAAGCGCCGCCAGGAGCTGGGTGGTTTCTATCCCAAGCGCAACAAGGATTGCCAGCCGCTGCAGATTCCGGAACTGGATATCTTCAAGCAGGTGCTGGAAGGGTCTGACGGCCGTGAGATTTCCACTACCATGGCCTTTGTCCGCATTCTGAGTGCCCTGGTCAAAGACAAGCGCATCGGCAAGCGCGTCGTGCCTATCGTGCCGGACGAAGCCCGTACTTTCGGTATGGAAGGCATGTTCCGTCAGTTGGGTATCTACACGGCGGAAGGCCAGAAGTACGTGCCTCAGGATCGTGACCAGATCATGTACTACCGGGAAGACAAGAAGGGGCAGATCCTGCAGGAAGGCATCAACGAAGACGGTGCCATGTCCACCTGGATGGCGGCGGCTACGTCATACAGTACCAACAGTTTCCCGCTGATTCCGTTCTACGTGTTCTACTCCATGTTCGGCTTCCAGCGGGTAGGAGACCTGGCCTGGGCCTCGGGCGACATGCAGGCCCGCGGCTTCCTGATCGGCGGCACTGCCGGCCGGACTACTCTGAACGGTGAGGGCTTGCAGCACCAGGACGGCCACAGCCACATTTTGGCCAACACCATTCCCAACTGTAAGGCCTACGACCCGGCTTACGGCTACGAGATGGCCGTGGTAATCCGTCATGGTATGAAAGAGATGTTTGAAGACAACCAGAACGTCTTCTACTACCTGACCATCGAAAACGAGAACTACGAACAGCCGGCGATGCCGAAAGACTCTGAAGACGGCATCATCAAGGGTATGTACAAGTTTGAGTCTGTGGAAACCAAGGGCCGCAAGAAGAGCCCGCGGGTTCAGCTGCTTGGCTCCGGCGCGATCATGAACGAGGTCCGTGCCGCGGCGCAGATGCTGAAGGACGACTGGGGTGTGGCCTCGGATGTCTGGAGTGTCACCAGCTTCAACGAACTGGCCCGTGATGGCCAGCATGTGGAGCGCTGGAACCACCTGCACCCGGATGACAAGCCGCGCAAGGCCTACGTCACGCAGTGCCTGGAAAAGGCTCAGGGCCCTGTGGTGTCGTCTACCGACTACATCAAACTGCACTCCGAGCAGTTGCGGGCATTCATCCCGAAAACCTACATGACCCTGGGCACCGACGGTTTCGGCCGCAGCGATACCCGTGAGAAGCTCCGTAACTTCTTCGAGGTGGATCGTTACTATGTGGTGGTGACTGCACTGGCCGCCCTGGCTAAAGATGGTGAGATCAAACAGGAGCAGGTTCTCGAAGCCATGCGCAAGTACGGAATCGATCGCAACAAACCGAACCCGGTGCTGAGCTAAGGAGACCGCCATGAGTGAACAGGAAATCAAGGTTCCCGATCTCGGCGGTGCAGATGAAGTCGAGATCATCGAAATCATCGTCAGTGAAGGGGATTCGGTAGAGGAAGAAGATCCGATTCTGACCGTGGAATCCGACAAAGCCTCGGTAGAACTGCCGGCCCCCGTCGCCGGCAAGATCAGCAAAATCACCGTCAAGGTGGGTGACAAGGTGAAAGAGGGCGACGTGATCGGCATGCTGGCCGCCAGCGGTGATGCTGGGGGCTCGGACGATGCCGCGGATGATAAGTCGGAACAGACCGAGGAAAAATCCGAGGCGCCATCTGAGGCCAGATCGGAAGACGCCAAGCCGGCTCCGAAAAAGAAGAAGTCTGGTGGCTCTCGCACCGAAGTGGTGAAAGTGCCGTCGCTGGATGGCTTTGAAGATGTGCCGGTGATTGAAATCAACGTGGCTGAAGGCGATACGGTTGGTGAGGAAGACCCGCTGGTAACAGTGGAGTCCGACAAGGCCACCATGGAAATCCCGTCACCCTACGCGGGCAAGATCGGCAAGATTCTGGTGAAGGAAGGCGACAAGCTCTCCGAAGGTTCAGACCTCCTGGAAATGACCATCGAAGACGATGGTGACGACGAGGGCGAATCGGAAGATTCCGGTGACAGCGCCCGGGCAGACAGCCAGGAAAGCAAACCGGAGAAATCCCAGGGCAAACAGGAGTCCGAGCCTCAGCCGCAGGGCTCTACCTACGAGCCGCCGTCACCTGGCACCAAGGTGCACGCCGGTCCGGCCGTGCGTAAGCTGGCCCGGGAACTGGGGGCAGACCTCACGCGCGTGAAAGGTTCAGGCCCAAAAGGCCGGATCGTGAAAGACGATGTCCACGCCTACGTGAAGAGCCAGTTGCAGCAGGCCCAGCAGGGCAGTGGCGTAGCCACTGGCTCTGGCATTCCGGGCGTGAAACTGCCGGACTTCAGCCAGTTCGGTGAGATCGAGCGTGAAGGTATGTCCCGCATGATGGCAGCCACCGCCACCAACATGCAGCGCAGCTGGCTGAACGTGCCTCACGTAACCCAGTTCGACGATGCCGACATCACCGAAATGGAAGCCTTCCGTAAAGGCCAGAAAGCGGCCGGCGAAAAGCGTGGCGTGAAGATGACCCCGCTGCCGTTCCTGCTCAAGGCCTGCGCCGCCGCGTTGGCGGAACTGCCTCAGTTCAACGTGTCCCTGGACATGGA
>MDTE01089812.1_pt1 | contig 11917 bp, 10 predicted proteins | sample 811231 | NCBI WGS metagenome assembly MDTE01 (sample SAMN05326651, study PRJNA326480) | marine metagenome | isolation source: seawater | place: Indian Ocean: Red Sea | collected 2010
AACCAAGGGTTTAATTGCTCTGCAATTTTCAATTTTTCTTGATTTTTAACGAAAAAATCTTGATCAAAAGACCTGCCTAGCTTTACAAAACAGTTTACTCTTTCTTCAATATTCATGATTTATTAACGCTTATATTTTCTCTTCTAAAAATGTACAAACCGATAAAAGTAATGATGCCGTTAATAATTAGCAACTCAAAACCAAAAGGAATATATAATTTTAAAATATAGCAAATAATTGGTGATAATACTGCAACAAAAGGAACACATTTATCTTGAACACTAAATTTTGTAAATAAACCAAAAGCAAACATTCCTAATAGTGGACCATAAGTATATCCCGCAACTGTAAAAAGAGATTTCACAACACTTTGATCATTTAATGCTTTAAATACTAGTATTACAGTTAAAAGGACTAAAGAAAAAAACAAATGAACATACTTTCTAGTTTTAACTTGTTTCTTTTTCTCTTGCTTTTCAAATTCAATTATATCAACACAAAATGAGGTAGTTAAAGATGTTAGAGCTGAATCTGCACTTGAGTACGCAGCAGCAATAATACCAATAATAAAAAGAACGCCAACATATTCAGGCAATCCAGAGTTAAGAGCAATATTTGGAAATAACATATCTCGATCTTCAGGAATATTAATTCCTAATTCATTTGAATATATATACAATAATGCCCCAAGAGCTAGAAAAAGAAGATCAACAAAAATTAAAATTGTGCTAAAAACAGTCATATTTTTTTTGGCATCATTTATATCTCTACAACTTAAATTTTTTTGCATCTGATCTTGATCCAATCCAGTCATTACAATAGCCATAAAAACTCCTGAAAAAAACTGTTTATAAAAATATTTTTCATCTTTCCAATCTTCGAAAAAGAAAATCTTTGAATAATCTGAGGTATTTATTTTGGAAATAGTCTGAGAAAAACTTAAATCTAATGTAGAAATTAGTGAATAAGCTACAATTATCACAGTAGACAACATAAAAGTAGTTTGTAAGGTATCTGTCCAAATAATAGTTTTCATTCCACTACGATATGTATAAAGCCAAATGAGAGCAATAGTTACAACAACTGTAAACTCAAATGGAATATTCCAAGAATTGAAAACAGCAAATTGTAATACTGTTGCAACTAAAAACAATCTAAATGAAGCTCCTATAGTTCGTGAAATTAAAAAAAAAGAAGATCCAGTTTTATAACTATAGATTCCAAACCTATCTTTAAGATAAGTATATATTGAAGTTAGACCTAATTTGTAGTACAAAGGAAGAAGAATTCTTGAAATAATAAAATACCCACAAAAGAAACCAAAAACCATTTGCATGTATGAGAACTGATTAGATTCAACCCATCCTGGAACAGAAATAAAAGTTATTCCTGAAAGTGTTGTTCCAATCATACCATATGCAATGACAAACCAAGGAGATGTTCTATTACCTAGAAAAAAGGTATCATTATTGTCATTTTTTCCAGTAATATGTGAGATAACATACAACAGTAAAAAATAAGCAACTATACAAAGAAAAATGATATTTGGATTCATAACATTTATTATTACAAATGTATAGTTTTTAGACATTAATTGTAATTTTGCACATATGAATTTTCCATCCAAAATTTTTGAAAATGCAGTTGATCAACTTGCTAGTCTTCCTGGAATTGGAAAAAAAACAGCTTTGAGATTAGTTTTACACCTGTTAAATAGAAAACCATCATCAGTAAATACATTTGGGAATGCCTTTATTAAGCTTATAAATAACATCAATTATTGCGAGAATTGTTTTAGTATTTCAGAAAAGAATATCTGTGACATTTGCTCAGACCCAAAAAGAGATAAATCGACTATCTGTATCGTTGAAGATATAAGAGTAATGATGGCAATTGAAAATACGATGCAATATAATGGAACCTATCATATTCTAGGAGGCCTAATATCTCCTATGGATGGAGTAAATCCAAGCGATATTAGAATAGGTGAATTAATAGACCGATTAAATAAAGATAAAATTCATGAAGTTATTTTTGCACTAAGCACAACAATGGAAGGTGATACAACCAACTATTATCTATATAAAAAACTAGAAAAATTCAATGTGATTGTTTCATCTATAGCTAGAGGAATAGCCATTGGAGATGAGCTAGAGTATACTGATCAAATAACTTTAGGTACTGCAATTAGCACTAGAATACCTTATTCTGATTAAATAAATTTTTTAAAAAACTAAGAATCAAAAGAATCTCATTAACTTACTTTTTTTAATTTTGCAAAAAAATAAATTATGGCAAGAGTTGAACTAATTATGCCCAAAATGGGAGAAAGTGTTTCAGAGGCAACAATTATTACATGGAACAAAAATGTTGGAGATAATGTTGAGTTAGATGAAACTATCATAGAAATTGCTACTGATAAAGTTGATTCAGAAGTTCCTTCTACACATGAAGGGAAATTAGTTGAAATGCTTTTTTCTGTCGATGATGTTGTAAAGGTAGGTGAAGCATTTGCTATTTTAGAAACTGATGGAGAAGATAGTGACGGAAATGATAAGGAAATCGAACAAAAAATTGAGGAAATAGAAAATGTATCAAAAGTTAGTTTAAGTGAAAAGCCTATTGAAAAAAATGATACTGAAACTAAGCAAAAACAGACAATAGTTAATAACTCAGATCGATTTTACTCTCCTTTAGTTAAGAGCATTGCAATTAAAGAAGAAATCAGTAATGCTGAATTAGATCAAATAGAAGGTACTGGTAAAGAAGGAAGAGTTACAAAATCAGATATCTTAAGATTTATTGATGAAAAGAAAAGTAATGTATCGGAAAACATAACAAAGAAAACTGAGATTGTTAATGTTGAAAGTGAGAAAAATATTTCTAAAAAAGAAAATAAACAAGAAACAAAAGTAAACATTCCTAACACAGGAGAAGTTGAAATCGTTGAAATGGACAGAATGAGAAAATTAATCTCTGCACATATGACCATGTCAAAAGCAACATCTGCTCACATTACATCATTTGTTGAAGTTGATATGACAAATATTGTCAATTGGAGAAACTCAATTAAAGATAAATTCAAAGAAAGAGAAGGACAAAATATTACATTTACACCAATAATCATTGAAGCAATGGCAAAAGCTGTTAAAGATTTTCCAATGATTAATGTATCAGTTGATAGAACAAATATCCACATTCACAAAAATGTGAATATTGGAATGGCTGCTGCGCTTCCTGATGGAAACTTAATAGTTCCAGTAATTAAAGAGTGTCAAAATAAAAATTTAATAGGTATTACCAAATCAGTTAATGATCTTGCAAAAAGAGCTAGATCTAGTGAATTAAATCCAGATGATATCCAAGGTGGCACAATTACAATGACAAATGTTGGAACATTTGGAAACCTAATGGGTACTCCAATCATTAATCAACCACAAGTTGCAATATTAGCATGTGGAGTTATTAAAAAGAAACCTGCAGTTTTAGAAACTGAAAATGGTGATGTAATTGCAATAAGACATATGATGTTCTTATCTTTATCATATGATCATAGAGTAGTTGATGGAGCGTTAGGAGGTCAATTTGTTAGAAAAGTTGCAGATTATCTAGAACAATTTGACACTACACAAAAGATTTAAGTTAGTGAAATTCTAATTATTGTATGAGTTTAAAGCTAACAAAACCTATTGTTTTTTTTGATTTAGAAACAACTGGATTAAGTATAAGCAATGACAGAATTGTTGAGATATCAATTTTTAAGATTCTTAAAAACAATAATACAGAGATTAAAACATGGTTAATTAATCCGGGAATTGATATTCCAAATGATGTCGCTGAAATTCATGGGATTACAAATGAAAAAGTAAAAAACAAACCTTTTTTTAAAGATATAGCAAGAGAAATCAAACTATTTATTGGCGACAGTGATCTAGCTGGATATAATTCAAATAAATTTGATATTCCACTATTAGTTGAGGAATTTTTACGTTGTGAATTGGAATTTGATATGACCAAAAGAAAAACTATTGATGTTCAAAATATTTTTCATAAAAAAGAAAAAAGAACTCTAGAAGCTGCATACAAATTTTACTGTAATAAAAAGCTTGAAAATGCTCACTCAGCAGAAGCCGATACAAAAGCAACATATGAAATTCTGCTAGCGCAACTTAAAAAATATTCTGATTTAGAGAATGATGTTAGTTTCTTAGAAAATTACTCAACAGTTGGTGGTAAAAATGCTGATTTAGCTGGATTTATAAAGTTTAATAATACAGGAGAAATGATTATTAGTTTTGGTAAATATAAAAACAAAACCTTAAAAGAAGTTTGGAATGACAATCCTGGCTATTTCTCATGGATTAAAAATGCAGACTTCCCTTTATATACAAAAAAAATATTAGAAAATTTTGTAATACAAATTAAGCTAGAAAATAAACTCAATAAATAAATGAAAATAATTTGTATTGGAAGAAATTACTTCAAACATATTCAAGAATTAGAAAATGACGTTCCTTTAAAACCTTTATTTTTTTTAAAACCAGAAACTGCCATACAACCTAAAGGACATCCATTTTTCATACCAGATTTTTCTAATGAGATTCACTACGAAGTTGAGTTAGTAATTAAAATTAAAAAAACTGGTAAGCACATAGAAAAACAGTTTGCTCACAAATATTTTGAAGAAATTGGTCTAGGAATTGACTTCACAGCACGTGATATTCAAGAGAATTGCAAAGAAAAAGGTCTTCCCTGGGAAATTGCTAAAGGTTTTGACGGTTCAGCACAAATAAGTAACAAGTTTTTTAAGAAGGATACATTTCTAAACAAAAATATATCGTTCTGTCTTAAGAAAAATAATGAAATCGTACAAATTGGAAACAGTAAAGAAATGATTTTTTCATTTGAAGAGATTATTTCTTATGTATCTAAATTTTTCACTTTAAAAATAGGAGATCTAATTTACACTGGTACACCTAGTGGAGTAGGAAAAGTTGAAAAAGGAGATATATTAAATGGATTCATAGAAAAGGAAAAGATTTTAAATGTAATAGTCAAATAGATACTATTTACTAAATTTCATTCTGTATTCAGTTGAAATGTTACCTTTCGAAATATCTAGTAATTTACGCTTAATCATTCGCTTTCTTAAAGATGATATTTTATCGATAAACAATACACCTTCAATATGATCATACTCATGTTGAATAACTCTAGCTGATATTCCATCAAAAATTTTTTCTTGCTTATTAAAATTAGAATCAAAATACTGAATTTTAATAATTGATTTTCTAGAGACATCTTCTCTCAAATTTGGAATTGACAAACATCCCTCATTAAAGTCTGAAATCTCTCCAGTTTCTTCAATTATACATGGGTTAATAAAAACTTCTTTGATGGCACTACTCTGATCAGGTTCATCTTCAAAAAATGGGTGTGTATCTACAATAAATAATCTAATTGACAAACCAATTTGAGGAGCAGCTAAGCCTACTCCTGAAGCATTATACATAGTTTCCCACATATTTTCTAAAAGAGTACTTAAATTTTTGTAGGAAGAGTCAATTTCAGAACATTTTTTTCTTAAAACTTGAGATCCAAAAGCTATTATAGGAAGTTCCATTAAAGAATTTTTTCAATAATTCTGTCTATACTCAATCCTTCAGCTTCAGCCTTATAATTTTTTACAACTCGATGTCTTAAAATAGGTTTTGCAACAGCCTTAACATCTTCAATATCAGGAGAATACTTCCCATTGATTGCAGCATGACACTTAGCACCTGTAATCAAATATTGTGAAGCTCTAGGACCAGCTCCCCACTCTATATATTCATTTACATAAGTTGAAGAAGAAGATCTGTTAGGACGTGTTTTAGAGACTAATTTTACAGCATAATCAAAAATATTATCATTTACTGGAATTCTTGATATAAGATGTTGAAAATCAACAATTTCTTTAGATGAAATAATATTTCTTAATGTTAAATCTTGATTTACTGTAGTTTGTTTAACAATTTGCAATTCTTCTTCAAATGTTGGATAATCCAAAACTACATTAAACATAAATCTATCTAATTGAGCTTCAGGTAGTGGATAAGTTCCTTCTTGCTCAATTGGGTTCTGTGTAGCTAAGACAAAAAATGGAGGACTTAATTTGTATGTAACACCGGAATTAGTTATACTTCTTTCCTGCATGGCTTCCAATAAAGCAGACTGAGTTTTTGGAGGTGTTCTATTAACTTCATCTGCAAGAATTACATTAGAAAACAAAGGTCCCTTGACAAATTTAAATTCACCATTCTTATCTAAAATTTCTGATCCTACTATATCAGATGGCATTAAATCTGGAGTGAACTGAATTCTATTAAAATCCAAACCTAAAGTTTTAGATAAAGTATTAACTAACAATGTTTTAGCTAGTCCCGGAACTCCAACAAGTAAACAATGTCCATTAGAAAAAATAGACGTTAAAACTTGACTAACAACATGTTCTTGACCTACTATTACCTTAGAAATCTCATTTTTAAGAGAGTTATATTTCGTGACAAAATTCTCTAAGGATTTAACGTCATCTTTCATTTATCCAGTTATTTTTAAAATTACAATCATTCAAACCATGAACAAATACAATATATGTATCGCTTACTGTATTTTGAATCCATTGCATCAACTCATTTTGTTTTTTAAAGTTAATCGCAAATTGCTTAATTAATGAAAAGTCATCAGACAAATTTGCCTTATGAGATTTTATTAATTTATTAACTCTAATAATTTTATATACATCTTGATTCTCATTATCTTTGAGTTGAAGTGGTTCAGATAGTTCATTTACTTTTAAATTACTTATTTTATATTTAAATGAAGAATTTAGATCATCTAAAATATGTAGAGTAGACATGTCTTGTTGATTGATCAGTTTTCCTCCATTTTTCTTGTTTATATCTTGACTATATTTTTCAATAGCATCTTCAAATGAAATACCTCCACTATCTATTTCTTCTTTAATTTTATTAATTCTGCTTTTTGCTTCAGCTAATGAATTAAAGCTAGTCTTTGGCTTTAACAAAATATGGCGCACATTAATTTGCTCTCCTCTTCTGCTTATTAGCTGAATAATATGGTAGCCATAAATTGATTTAATAACTTCAGAAATTTCACCTTCCTTTAGTCTAAATGCGGCTCTTTCAAACTCAGGAACTAAACTACCTCTATCAACAAATCCTAATTCTCCACCTCTACTTGATGAGCCTGGATCATCAGAGTATAATGTCGCAAGCATCGCAAAGTCTTCTCCATTATAAACCCTATCTCTAAAGCTATTTAACTTAGATTTAAGTTCATTTTTTTGCTTTTCAGAAATTATAGGTTTAATGACTAATTGTGAAACTTCAACTTTTGTTGGAATTTCTGGGATATCATTTAACATTTGCTTACTGAATATTTCTCTAACTTCAGATGGTGTAATTGAAATATCTGATGTGATTTTATTTTGCATTTTTTGAGATAAAATCTGATCTCTTATCATATCATTGAGCTCAGCTTCAATTTCTGATTTTGTTTTATTAAAATATTTTTCAATCTCATTTATTGAGCCTAATTGATCAATAAAATAATTTATTCTTTGAGTAACTTGATCATCAACTTCCTCTGAACTTACTTGAATACTATCTAGCTTAGCTTGATTAACTAATAACTTTTGAAATAATATATCTTCAATAAGCTCACATTTAACAGACATAGAGTTAATATTACCTTGATTAAGATATTGTAAGTATTGATTTTCTATATCTGATTTTAGTACTACTTCATCTCCAATAATTGCTTCTATTCGATCAACAGACTGTGCTATAATTGAATTAAATGCAAAAAAAATAAAATGTAGAATCAAGAAATATTTCATTAGTATATTTTTATTTCATTATTATTTAGCGCATTGTTATATATCTTATTTTCAAGGTCTTCAAGATATTTAACTTTTCTTTTATTTAAAATAACATCTTTAATTTTATCAAATACAACTTCGATAGGACTTAGATCATTTTTAATCATGTAATCATTAATATAAATAAAATATATCAAATCATCCTTTTCATTTACTGAATAACTATTATTTTTTAAAAATTCTTCTTCATCTACAATTATATTAGACAAACTGTTACTAACTAAAGAAAATCTTTTCCATATAGTATCATTTAAACTATAACTTTTAGAAAATTGATTACAATAGTCCTCTAATTTAAGTAAATCATCTATTTCTTTTGATTTGTATAAATTATAAATTTTATTTATATCAGGGGCAGATTTATCAAGCACAATAAATCTACCTTTAAAAATATTAAATGACAATTTAAATTCCTCTTTATTTTGATCATAATATTCTTTAATCTTTGAGTCTTTTACTTCAAGATCAAGATTTTTATCTAACATTTCTTGCTGAAATGCATAAATTAATAAAGAGGATCGATAATCCTCAATTTGGTCTTCAAATTTATCTAAGTTTGAACTTAGATTCATTTCAGCATGTGATATCATAAGTTCCTTCCTTATCCAATCATTTATGTATTTCTGCTTAAAAAAATCAGGATCTTTAACATTTTTAGGTATCACTTTCTTTATATCATCTTCGTATAAAATTTTTTCATTAACTCTTGCTAGAATCTTCTTATCTTGATTTGATTTACAAGACAAAAAAAACAATGAGATTAATATAAATATGTAGAAATAGTTTTTCAAAAATTATCTAATTAAATTATATAATAAATCATAATTAACATTTACACTATACTTGGATCTTAACTCAGAAATCCATATTGAATCTAAATGTTTTTGATAATCTGATATCACTCTTCCTCTAATATCTTCTAAAGACTTTAAATTTTGGGGTAATACAGATTTTATAAGAACTATTTTACAAGTACCATCATTTGAAACTAAATCATTGGAAATACCCTCTTGCCAATTCGTGTTATCAACAAATTCATTTTGCCCTTTCACGAAATTATTTGACTCAATCTGTAATGAAAGAGGATTATCATCATTAACTATTTCTAAAACTTCTTCTACTGTTAGTTTTCCATCTCTAATTTTGTTAATATATCTTCGTGTTTTTTTTGCAGTTTTAAGATCAATACATTTAAAAATAATTGCATCAACACTTTCAGGATAAACATAATCATCCGTATTATTCATGTAAAACTTCTCTAAGCTAGCTGTATCGATAACTGCTTTGTTCCATACCTTATCATTAGTAATATTAAAAAGTAATATCCCCTCTTCGTATTCTTTAGTGAGTGAGTTATATTCAGGATAATTAATATGAAGTTGAGACTCCTCATAACTTAAAAGACAATCATTTACAAAATTTGCAAACTCAACTGGTAAATCAATACCATCGAAGTCTAACTTTTTCTCAGAAAAATACTGTTCGAAATCGCTAACAAAAAATTCAAAATTCTCTATGTAAAACAAAATTGAATCAGAAATCTCTGAAACTTCATCAGGGAAACCAGCACTTGCAATTTTAGAATAAACAGTTGGAAAATGGTAACCATTTCTTGTTGAAAGTAGTGACTTATAAGTAATATCATATTTTGTTCTAAGTTTCTCAAATAATGCTTCCTTACTTAACTTACTCCTACTATCTCGTTCAACTTTTCTTTTTAAATCATCTTTAATGTCATCAAATTGACCGATATTTTTCTTTTCAATTAATTTAATTATATGCCAACCATAGTCTGTTAAAAAAGGCTCGGAAATATCTCCGACATTAGATAATAAAAAAGCATTTTTTTCAAAGGAAGGAACCATTTTATTGACACCGAAAGCTGGCAAAAGTCCTCCCTTGACAGCTGATGATCTATCTTCTGAAAACTTTTCAGCTGTTTCAGCAAAATCATCTCCTTTTTTTAATAAATCATAAGTCTTAAATGCTTTGCTTTTAGCAGCTAAAAAAAGACTACTATCAGAACCTTCTGATAACTTAAACATAATATGTGCTACTTTAACCTCACCAACAGCTTTTCTTTTTTCATTAAGTTTAATCAAATGATATCCGTACTTTGTTTTTACTGGCATACTAATTTCTCCAACGCTTAAATTGTATGCAGCTGTTTCAAAATCGTAAACCATCATAAAAGCAGTAAAAAAGCCTAGATCTCCGCTATTTTGTTTTGCAGATAAATCATTAGAGTATTTTGCAGCTGCCTCTTCAAATGTCAATTCATCATTAATTATACTATTTCTAATTTTAATTGCTTGGTCGTAAGCATCTTGATCATCAGTAGTAATATTTACTAAAATATGACTTGCTCTTACATCATAATTTAATCTTTCATAAGCTTCTTTCAAAAGAGAATTCTCAAAATCTTTATCTTTTAAGTAGGGTTTAGCTAATTGTTTTTTATAACCATCTAACTCATTTATAAATGACTTTTGTGTATCTAAACCAATAGATCTAGCCTCTTGAACTTTTAATTTAAAATTAATAAATAAATCAAGATATTCATTCAAATAATCTTCTGTTATTATAGTATCATTAGTCTTATAAAAGAGGTTTTCAAATTCACTAAGAGTAACATCGCTTTTTTCATTATTTACATTATCAGAAATAGATAAAAGAATTTGTGAATTGATTAAATTAAAATAAAATAATAGAAATAAGCTAAAAAATATTCTTTTCATAATTAAAATTTATTAGTTGTCATTTTCTGCTGTAATTAGGAGCTTCTCTTGTTATTGTAACATTGTGAGGATGATTCTCAATTACTCCTGAAGAAGTTATCTTAATAAATTTAGCGTCTTTAAGGTTTTGTATACAGCTAGAACCTGTGTAACCCATTCCAGCTTTTAAACCGCCAATCATTTGATGAATTACTTCATTTAATTTGCCTTTAAAAGCTACTCTCCCTACTATTCCTTCAGGTACTAATTTTTTAACATCTATTTCTTGACTTTGAAAATATCTATCTTTTGAACCTTTTTCCATAGCTTCTAATGATCCCATTCCTCGGTAAGATTTAAATTTACGTCCTTGAAAAATAATTGTTTCTCCAGGAGCTTCTTCTACACCAGCTAAAACAGAACCTAACATGACACTGCTTGCACCTCCGACAAGAGCTTTTACAATATCACCTGAATATCTAATCCCTCCATCAGCAATTATTGGGACTGAAAATTCATTTGCAATATTTGCAACATCCATTACTGCAGTAAGTTGTGGCACACCAATTCCTGAAATTATTCTAGTAGTACAAATTGATCCTGGACCTATTCCAACTTTAAGAGCATCAGCACCAGCTTCAATCAGTAACTTGGCAGCAGAACTTGTAGCAATGTTACCAACAACAACATCTAAACTACTGTATTTAGACTTAACTTTTTTTAATAAATCAATAACATTTTTAGTATGTCCGTGAGCAGTATCTATAATGATTGCATCTACAGAAGCATTAACTAAAGCATCTACTCTATCCAAAGAATCATTAGTAATTCCTATAGCCGCAGCAACTCTTAATCTACCATATTTATCTTTACAAGAATTTGGTCTAACCCTATTTTTAATAATATCTTTAAATGTAATTAATCCTATAAGTTTATAATTGTTATCAACTACAGGTAACTTTTCAATTTTATTTGATTTCAAAACACTTTCAGCATTATCTAAATCACTTACTTCAGTTGTCACTAAGTTTTTTGATGTCATTACATTTGTTATAGATAAGTTCATATCCTTCTCAAATCTTAAGTCTCTATTTGTAACAATACCTAATAACTTTAAATCATCATCAACAATTGGAATCCCTCCAATTTTATTTTCTTGCATCATTCTAAAGGCATCTCCTACTTTAGAAGAAACAGGCAGTGTAATAGGGTCTAGTATCATTCCACTCTGTGACCTTTTAACCTTTCTTACTTCAAA
>MDTE01097044.1_pt1 | contig 11916 bp, 10 predicted proteins | sample 811231 | NCBI WGS metagenome assembly MDTE01 (sample SAMN05326651, study PRJNA326480) | marine metagenome | isolation source: seawater | place: Indian Ocean: Red Sea | collected 2010
ACTTAAATCAATAATCGATAGTCTAGTGTGTCCTAGGCCTATTTCCCAATTATTATGTAAGAGAATCTTTTTCCCATTACTATCAGGACCTCTGTGTTTTTGAATACTGATCATTTTTTCTAAGATATCTGTAGTGTTGTAACTGCTTTTCTTAGAAATGATTCCAGCTATGCCACACATTGAGTAACCTTATAATTAGAATTTTTTCAAGAGCTTATTTTTAACGATGATTTTTTAGAGCATTTAAAATTCCAATGACATCTTCTTCATAACTCCATGAATTCATTATCTCTTTAGCTTTTTTTCTCATATCAAATAGTTTTTTTGGATTTTCTATTAATTCTCTTAAGTGACTTGCTAGTTTATCAGTATCGCCTATTTCTATCACATAACCATTTTCCCCGTTCTTAATTAAATCAGCTTGAGAGGAAAGTGCATTAGTAGAGATTACAGGCAATGAACACGCAAGGGACTCGTTAACAGTTGCTCCCCAATCTCCTTTGTCGGGAAGATCAGTTCTAACGAAAATATCTGAAATTGAGTAGTACTTCACCATGTTTTCTTGATTTTGAAATCCAAGAAAGGAAACGTTATTTAATTTTTCTTTGTGAACGAATTCTTCCATAGTTTTTCTTAGGTGTCCGTCACCTATAATTAGTAGCTGTTTGTTTGGAAGGTCATTGATTTTTTTGTATGCTCTTAATAGATCTAGCGGACATTTTTTAGTGATTAATTTAGATGCAAAAAGTAACACTGTAGTCGAGTCATTGATTCCATGTTCTTTTCTGATTTCTTTTCGGTTTTTAAAAAATGATTCTGATTTTTTAAAAAAATATTTATTATCGACTGCATATGGACAATGAAAAATCTTTTCATTAGCGATCCCATAACTTATGAAAAAATCTTTGTTTCTTGAACCTATAGAAAGAAAGGAATCTATTAAGAATTTGTATACAATTTTTAGGTATAGTTTTTTTGCTGTAAGTATTATTTTATTTCTTTGAACAATATTATCGTAAAAGTTTGAAGCAATTGCTCTTAAAAGAACTTGTGTTCCGGTTAATTTAGACGTGATGAAAGCTATTAGATTCGTGGTAGCAAAATGACCATGTACAAAAATTCCATCATACTTTTTTTTATCAACTCATAAGCAATACCTGGATTTATTTTCCCCCATATTGGGTTAAAACTTGGTTTTGGAGAATAGTTTTTTAAAAAAATTGATTTATATCCATCAAGTAGTTTCAAGTCCCATTTGTATTTCACACCGAATTCTGGTTCAAATTGCTCTTTTATGCCAAAGTCAGAACAATAGTAGACAGTTAAATCGATTTCTGGATGTTCAGATAATCTCTTCCATAAAGGGCATTGATATTGAATAGGATGAGAGGTGAGGACCGCTAATTTGTAATTCTTTCTCATTTATGACCTTTTTGAAATTTCTTTTCCCAAAATTGCATCTAAAATTTGAACCGCAATTCTGTAAGTTGGGACATCTGTTTTAATTTCTAATAATTTCTTCTGTTTCATATCAATCTTTTTATATTTTTCAATATGTTCTTTTATTTCATCAATACTTAGTTCTTTTCTCCTCTCAAAAATTCTCTCAGGGATGTCGTATAGCATTATTACCATATAAGGTTTAGGTAAAAAAAAGTAAATTAATTTTATGAACCAATTTGGAGTAGTAACTTTAGGATTTTTCCTTGTACCTGCTAAATAATCTGAAAAGTATCTTTCCGTAATTACGAATCCTTTTTTGCATAAAATTGGTCTTATCTTTATTAAATAGCCAAAAAGATAGTCGATTGAATAGTAAAGAAATTTTAAGTATCCCATTTTATTTTTTGGATTTGTTTTAAGTTTTTTGTCATTTTTCTCTTTGTTTTTTGAAGGTAGTTCTTTTCTCCAAAACAGAATTTCTCTCTTAGTAGGTAAGAAAGCAGGCCTAAATCCTAAATGTATGTGCGCACATAAAAAATGAAACATCTGTATTAGTTCAACAACAGATTTTGATGCGGTGGATTTTCCCGATCCATCTGGTCCTATAAGGACAATAAATTTTCCTTTTGGAAAACTATATCTATAAATTCGGTTTAACCATTTTTTGAAAAATTGGAAAAATGGGAAATACAATCTTTTTAGTTTAAATAACATGAGATATTTGTAAAAATATTTCCTATTCAATATTGTACGAGTGTTTTTAGTTTGAAAATTTCGTATTAAAGTTTCAGGAATTTTAACGGGAAAAATTTCTTTAAGAGATGTATAAAAGACATCCCAATCTATGTCTTTATTTTGAATTTGTGAACTAATTTTATCAGAATATTTATCTCTATTATATTCTGGCCCAAGAAGAAAATGTGCGAGAATGTGAAACAACTCCAAGGTTGGGTCAGGAATCTTAAATCCTTTTTTCGAAATTTTATTCGATTCTAAAAATCTTTTAGCAGGAAAATATTCAACACCTCCAGATTCCAGTTTGGTTACAATGTCAAGTCTAAAGAAATCAAGATCGTTTTCATCTAAATAAAATAATAGAAAATACAGATTAGTTCCTCTTTGTCTGTAATCCCAATTCAAATCTTCTGCGCAATCTTGAATGATATTCGCAACGACTTTTTTCGAGCTTTCTTCTATAAGAATGTCTATATCGTTTCGAAATTCTTCAGGAAGCAATTCATGATTTCTGAGTATACAATAGGGGACATTTTCGATATTGAATCTTTCGAGAATTGATTTTAGAAGTATAGTTTTGGTCGATTGATTTAATTTTTTCATCAAAGTTCTTTTATAATAGACAATAGTTCGGTAATACGTTTTGTGTAAGTGTGGTCTTCATGTGCTCTTTTGTATCCTTTATCCGCTATTTCTTTTCTTTTTTCCGGATTTGCAAGATAGAATTTAACTTTTTCATTGAGTTCATCTAAATTCCTGAAAGTTTCTATTTCTTCTCCAGGAATAAATAATTTTTCTATTTCTTCTCGATATTCACATATCTGAAATGCTCCACATCCAGCAGCTTCAAAAGTTCTAAGATTTATTCCTTCAACTTCACCTTGAAATGTATTTATTACAATTTTCGCTCCGGAAAAAGCCTTGGCTTTTTCTTCTTCAGTAACAAGTTGATTTTGATGAAATTTATTGAGGTTTGTTTTCAACCATCTGGGAATAGGGGGCCCCCATATTTTCACGTCACAGTATTTAGAAAGTTCTTCAAAAATTTTAGCCCTGTAATAATAAAGATTCCCTGCGATCGTTACGTCGCATGTATATTTTTTGAGTTCTTCTTCAGAAAGGGTTATTCTTTTATGCCATTTTGGTTCACAGCACTCTGGTAGGTAAGCAGCATTTTGATTAATTCTTTTTGCCATGCTGACAAGATATTTATCTTTGAAAAATAAGTAGTCGTAACAGCCAGAAAGTAAATATTGTCTTCCAAGATTTCCAGGATGGTCCGGAAACCAACAGACTATTTTTGCGTTTGTATTTTTCTTGAGTCTCAATAGTGATTCTGGTGGAACCCAAGTGCTATGTGTTATGACAAGATCGGGTTGGAAATCTGCTGAGAGGTCAGCAATACGGTTGTATATCTTATTTTCAAAATTTGGAAATATTTTCATCGCGTAGTCTGCAAGCCGAAGTTTTAAGATAGACCATTTTTTCATTTTTCCTCTACTTAGATCCTTGTCTAAAGAGACTTTCAATACTTTTCTTTCGTCTACAGTTAAGACCTCATTTCCAAGAGCTCTAAATGTTTCTGCTGAGCACTTAGGAAGTGAATCAGGATGTTGAGGACCTATAACGACAATTTTCATTTTTGTCCTAATAAATTAGATTGAAACTAAATCTTCTACATCAACAATATATATCTGACGAGTTCCTTCATGTACAGAGTCAATACATATTTGAGTGCCTTCTTTATTCCATCTGGGATGAAGGTCCGATCTCATTGCACTTTCGTCCCAGTTAAGTTCTTTGAAGTTTTCCTTGCTCGGAAGAGAGTAATAATTGCCAATTATATGCTTTGCTTTTTTGTTTAAGTCATAAACGATTAATTGCCTGTAATGTTCAGAATCAGCATATGTGTCAGTAACAAAAAACCTTTCATTTGGAGAAGGCATGGGATGTCCGTCATCTGCAAGAATTCCAATTCCAATTGATTCCGTTATTTTCTCTTTGTCTGTTAAAAGGAAATATCTGTCACCTACTAACTGTTGTCTTACATGTGATCTCGTTTTTCTTATTAATGTCAGAAGTTGTCTGAAAATTGGAAGAGAAAAGACGTTATGACTCCTTATTTTCGAAATCCACGGTCTGTTTCTCCCAAATGCTAAGATTCGATTAGAATTTAGCCAATTAAAGTGAGTAACAGTAATTGGAAAAATATGGAGATCAGTACCATCAGTGTTGCTTGTGCAAAGTCGTATAGGTGAACCGCCATCTTCTGCCCAGTATCTGTGACAAAAAGCAATTCTTGAACCATTGGGATTGAATGTTATGTGTGACAAGAAGTGGTTTTTAGTTTTACTTATGTCGTAATTCCCAGTTTTGGCAACATCTGAAATAGAAATCACAAGTTTTTTTTCTCCAGTAGAGAAATCAATACGAAAAATGCCATCATTATCTGGAATGTTAACAAAAGATGTATTCTTCTTTTGAGAATCGTAGCCATATCCCCCTGTTTCGTAGAGCCTTTCAAAATTGATTCCTAAACCATATTCTCCATTTGGATGAATGGCATATATAGGACATTCAAAGATCTCTTTTTCAAGAGTTTCTATATTTATTTTTATAGAGCAGAATCTATCGTTTAATAGATCGTTGTAAATAATTTCCCTTTCATTTTTCGGGAACCATTGTTGTCTAGCACCTTGTTGAAAATTCCACGCATTAGTTGTTGCAATCTCTTTGAATTTGCAATCTTCATTAAGATCTATTACTCCGACGACAGCCTTGTCTGAATATACTGGAGGTCTGTCAATGAAATTAGTTTGAAGTGAAATTACATATCGGCGATCTGAACTCCATGGACAAAGATCGTGAAACCCAAAAAAATGATGTTTGGGTCCGTTAGTAAGTCTTCTTGTAGGGTAGGAAGTATTGTTTTTAGATTCCAATCTTCTAAGGAGTTCCTTTTGGCGGATTTAGTTTTTAACTTTTATCGTCTTTTTTTGTGAAAAAAATTTTCTGACCTTCTATTAAAGTATATGGTTTCGAGAACCCGGGCATCGATGTTGCTCTGATATGAGTTTTTATTTTTTCTTCTGGCCAGTCTAGTTCAATTTTTTTTATATCTTCTATTTCACTCCTGTAATGGAAAGAAGAATTTCTAGATTTTTCTAATTCATTCTGTGGAATCAGAGAAAAATCATTAGATATAATTTTTGGCAGAGAATTTTTGAAAAGTTCAATTGATTTCATTTCCGTCAAACTATATAGGTCTTCAACCCAATAATCTTTTGGTATTTTAAATCGGTTTTCGAAAATTATTGCCCCACCATCAACTTGTTCTGTAAGCTGATGAATTGTTGCACCGAAAATGTCATCATTGTTTAGGATTGCAAAAGAGAATTGGTTGCACCCCCTATATTCTGGAAGGGGAGCCATATGTAAGTTAATGAAAATTTCTTTTGCTTTATCAATATGTTTTTTTTTAAGTATTTTTTCATATTGAACGCAGATACCAATATCGAATGGTTCAGAATCTTTGAGTGTATTAAGGTCTTTTAGTATTTTTATTCCATTTTGAATGCAAAATTGTTCTATCTCTTTTCCTCTAGGGTTCGTCAAAACGTAAGATATCTCAATGTCTAGTTCATTCTTTTTGTTGAAGATATGTTGTAAACATTCAGAACCTATTTTTTTTGATCCTAAAAAGCAGATTTTCTTCATTTTCTTCTCTAAATGGTAATAGTCCAAAAATAATTAGGCATTATACAACTATTTAACATAGAAATTCTTGAATCTTTTTTGTAACTAATTTTTGTTGTTTGAAGTTTATCTCCGGAAAAAGGGGAAGGCTTAAAACCTGTTTAGATATAATTTCCGTATTTGGTAATGTAGAGTTGTTTTTTATATTTTCAAATGCGGGTTGTAAGTGAAGTGGAATAGGATAGTGTATCCCAGCAAAAATTTTATTTTCTCTTAGAAAGTTGATTAACTCATCTCTTTTGTTTTCATGCACCCTGATAACATAAAGATGGTATACGTGATAATAATCATCTGTAGAGATCGGACATATAACTTGGTCTACTTTTTTAAGTAATTCATTATATTTCTCTGCAGCTTTTCTTCGTTTGATAGTCCATTCTTCTAAATATTTTAGTTTTACTCTAAGTATAGAACATTGAATAGCGTCTAGCCTGCTACTCCATCCGTAGATAGTATGTTCGTATTTATTAGTCCTTCCATGGTCTTTCAATAATCTTATTTTTTTTGCTAACTCAGAGTCGTTTGTCGCTAATCCACCGCCATCACCAAAAGCGCCTAAATTTTTTCCAGGATAGAAACTAAATGCAGTGCCATCGCAGAGTGAAGAAATATCCCGGAATTTATTGTTGATTCTGATTTTAGATCCGTGAGATTGCGCTCCATCACCAATTAGAGTGAGATTGTTCTCTTTTGCGATTGGTATTAATTTTTCGATTTCTGCTGGATGACCATATAGGTGAACGGGCAGTATAGACTTTATTGAAGTATTACTTTCTTTGTGAATTAGAGAGCCATCGTCTTTTTTAAAACACTGTTCTTGAATAAATTTTTCTAAAGATTCTATAGAAATACAATAGTTTTTTGGATTAATATCGATAAAAAATGGTATTCCCCCACACATGATAATAGATTCGGCAGTTGCAAAAAATGTGTGAGAAACAGTTAATACACCATCTCCTTTTTTTATTCCAAGTGCTCGTAAACCTAAATGAATCGCATCTGTTCCACTTCCTGTAGTAATAAAATGTTTTACATTGCAAAAATTGGCAAATTCTTCTTCAAATTTAAGTACTTCTTCACCCATTACAAAATTAGAACGTGAAATAGTATTGGAAATGGCTTAGTTAATTTCAAATGAAATTGAAGAGTATTGCCCTATTAAGTCAACTAGTGGAACATCCTCTTTCTTTTTCAATTCGCTAATTTCTGATAGCTCTATTGCGTTGAGTCCTGACTTTTTCCAAGCTCCCTTTTCAAGTGTTAAGATAAAAGCTTGATTGATGTTATTGCAAATTCGTATTTCATCGTTTTTAATGTAGCTTATTTCTTTTTTTTCTAAATATTTAATCAAGCTATTGGGTTGTAAATTACAAATAGTAGCAGATGCGATTATTTTTTTTGCCCAGTCAGGGGTGTTTTCAATGCTAGATTTTATCAGTATGAAGTTAGAAGACCATAATTCGTATTTGTCATCTTGCAATTTCTGAATTAATTCTTCTGCATCCAATTCTGTATCAGAATTGTTGAAAAAAAAATCGATTACTTCTCCAGAAATAAATAGTCTCGTACTCATTAAATATCACCTTAGTTTTACAGGAGTTCCATTTTTCGAAGCAGATTTATCCATTGCTTCAAGAATTTTCAAGACCTGTATAGCTTTTTTGGGATTTGATAAACAATTTTCTTTTTCATTTATGCAATCTATGAAATGTTCACACTCGATTCTAAGTGGTTCTTCAAAGTTTATTTCAGGAGTAAAAACATTTCCTTCTTTGTTTAATAATTGGAACTGAATAAAATCTTCAAAATTTAAAGAATTCTTTCCTTTTTTCCCGAATCCCCTGTCGTAAATTTTAATTTTTGAATCTAAAGAAGTATCATCATAAACTAGCATTTTCCTTGTTCCTACGATAGTTGCGCCTCTTGTCTTGGTTGGGTTAATCCAACTAGAATGAATATATGCAGTAAGATTTTTCTTGAATTTAAGAGAGGTAAACGCAATGTCTAGTACCCCTTTTTTTAATTGTGAAATACCTTGAGTTCTTATTTCAGTTGGCATTTGGTCGAAAAGGTATAAGATAATTGAAATATCATGGGGAGCTAGATTCCAGTTAACATCAACGTCCGAACGAACAATGCCGAAATTTAATCTTTGTGTGAAAATATAGAAAACCTCACCTAATTCTCCTGATTCTATAAATTCCTTTATCTTCCTCACTGCTTCGTTATATAGGAATGTAAATCCAGCCATAAGTGTCAACTTGTTTTTTTTTGCTAAGTTAGCAAGTTTGCTAGCATCTTTGGAACTAAGAGTGAAGGGTTTTTCTATCAGAACGTGTTTTCGTGCTGTTAGTGCTTTTGTAGCTATTTGGTAGTGAAATTTAGGTGGAGCAGATATTACAAATGCATCAATTTCTTTGTCCAAAATAGCTTCTTCTATATTTGGATAGGATGTGTTTAAAGAATATTTTTTCTTGGCTTGGGAAACAATCTTCTTGTCAGTATCAACAATGGAATGTAAACATCCAATTTCTGACAAGTTACGACATAAGTGTTTTCCCCAGTACCCGACTCCGACTAAACAAACGTTTCGCATCTTTTTCTCAGTATCAGTTAAAATAAGTTAAATTCGAGTGATAATAATCAAATTTTTATTATGTTACATAAATATTTTTTTTGTTGGTAGGCAAAATGCAGAAAGTTCATTGTTTGTTGAAATAGTTTGAGGTTATGGATGATTATAGAAAAAGAACTTTAATTTTCTTGCGATTATTTTTTTTTCTTCTTTCTTGAGCCAGATTTGGCAAGTTCCAAAAGCTACTAAAATCAATGTGCATATAAGAGTTGTAAGTATACGAAGTGGTGTGTTGAGGTTTGTGAAATGATTTATTACCCATGAAATAAGTAGCGAAGGAATTCCTAGTGATAAAATACCGGCCCATAAATTTGTTATGAATTTCTTGAAGTTTTCGTTTGTTAGGAGGCATGTTTTTTTTATTATCCAAAAATAACAACAAATAAATTCTCCAATTATTAATGCGATAACTAGTCCATGAAGTTTGTGAGATTTTATTAAAAATAGGGCTAAAATTAATCCAATAAAACTTGAAAACAATTGCAATTTAGCAATTTGTTTGTGTTTGTTAGCCGCTTTTAAAAGTAGAGCGCTCGACATCCAAGGAGTCTGAAAAAGTATATATAACATCAAAAGTCTGAATAGGATTAAGTCTGGTTGGATTTTGTTTTTTGTCCAAAATGAGATAACATTGCTCCCTTCATACCAAAGGGTTGAGATAAAGATGATACATAATGAAGTTGAAATACAAACGATTAATCTATGAGATCTCTGGAGTTTCTCCTGTTCGTCCAAAATTTCCATTTTTGTTATTTCTGGCCACAATGGCATTAGAAAAGAACGAGTAAATTGTCTAATTAAATTTGCTAATGTCCTGCTTACGACAAATAGAGCTACAAAAGTGCCACCAAGTTCTATTGAAATCAAAATTACGCTTCCTTGATGAAGTAGGACTAGCGAAAAGTCTAGAAGGAAGAAGTAAATACCATGGGGTAACATTTTATATAGGACTTTTAAGGAAGTTTTCTTGATTCCCGGAGATAGATTAGGGAATCTTCTTTTGATATCCCAAACAGCAAAGAAAACTAAAAAGGTTGCAACCGTTTGACTTGTCGCAACTGTGATAATGTCTCCTCCTAACAGAAGTACAGTTGGAATAAGTCCAATAGAGATAAACTGTCTTGCATTAGCGAACCATTGAGAAGTTGAAAAATTTCCATTTGTCCTATAAATCGCTGTAACCATGCCTGCTGGCAATGCCCATAAGACCTGGATTGACAATAAAAAGAAGACCCATCTAGTTTCGATAGGACTTATTTCTCTGAATCCGAGGATTTTCTGAACAGGTAAAAAAAACAAAATCGGAATCAAAATCAGTGTAACCATTATTGAAATTGACAAGAAAAGTACGAAAGACGAATGTAGATAAAGACGATATTCTTCTGTTTTATTTAATGAAAATAACTGAGTGAGTTTATTGATTATTGCTAATCTTATGCCAGGATCAAATGAAGTAAGATAAGCAGTTAAAGAAAAAATGGTGAGCCATTCCCCATATTTTGTGGGTGACCAGTAAGTAAGAAAGATTGGAACGAGCAGGAAGTTGCCTATTGTGAGGACAATTTGACCGAAAAAAACTGAAACAACTCCGCTTCGTAATCGACTAAAAAATGATTTTGTTTTTTCTAGCTCTATTTCCATGTTCCTCTGACTCTGTTATTAGAAATTTTATGATAGAGTAAAAAGGTTTGAAGCAAAAGAAATTAAATCTAGTTTCCAATTATAAACAATTTTTTATGTTTATGTTTTGTCTTCTTAAATATTTTTTAGGGTCTTAATATTATGGTCTGGAATGGTTGGAATTTTCTTATTCCAACAGATACAAAAATAGTTTTAGAGATTGGCAATTTTCCGCATATTTCTAACTTAGAACTAGAAAGTTCTGATTGGATGAAGATTGTTTTCCCTTCAGATTGTAGAGAGATTTCTGAATTTGAAAAGTTTGAAGAATTCCTTAGAGATATCAGACCTAGAGGGGCAATTTTAGATTGTATCTTGATTAATGCGGATTCTTTGAAGGAATTGGGAATAATAACAATAATAGAAGAATGTGAATCACTACTTAGCCCTAGTGGGAAGATATTTGTTTATTCTAAAAAAGGAACTTCGCCAGTAAATAAGCTCGATTTTATTTCATTAGAGAAGTTCAATATTCAAGAATTTCATTTTCTAGGTTTCCCTCTGAGTAATGCCATACTTTTTTCTGAGATTCATTCTAAAGAAGATAATGGAGATCATGCTTATATGAAATTTGAAGTAACTGAAAAATTGCTAAAACATTTCCAGCAAATAAAATATAGAAGTAGGCGAGTTTATTATTTTTTATTTATCCTTAGAGTATTAAACTATTTTCGATTGTCGCGTATTTTTTTTCGTCAACAACTACTTGTATTTGTCAGAGAAAGTGGACTTGGAAACTCTTCAGAAGAAAGAGAGCATGAACCATGGGTCTCTAAAAATATTAGTGTTTTGCCTACAAAAAGGAAAAATCTTGTTCCTGTATTTTCTGAAAATGGTGATTTAAGGTCTTTTTGTAAATATTCTTCAGGAAAGCAAGGAGAAGAAATAATTTCAAACGAAGTAAAAATCCTTAAATATTTAGCGAATTATGAATTTCATACAGCGAAAGTCCCAAAAGTTCTCAACTTCAAGACTTGTTTGGCAAGATCCTTTCTGGAAATATCTTCAAAATCAGGATTAAAATATCCAAAAAAAATGAGTGATGCGCATGTTGACTGGTTAATTTAATTGTTTTCTAAAACTTCTACTTCAATTCCTTTTCACAAAAGTGAGTTCTTCTCTGAAATTCAAGAGAAACTTAAAGTAATTAATCATTACTTTAAAGAGGAAAGTAATATCTGGCTGAATCAATTATGCGAGGAGATGTTAGCCGTTATTGATGATTTGAATTTGCCTTTTGGTGTCGTCCAAAGGGAATTCCCCTTTTACCATGCAAATATGATAGGTGGTTCAGAAAAAATGTTTGTGTTTGACTGGGAGTTCGGTCGTGTTAATTACCCACCTTTGTTTGATTTGTTTCACTGCATGTTGAGTGATAAACATATTTCTGGTGCTGAAAGTGTCCCTTTCCCAGAACGTGTTCTTAAGACATTGTTTATTTCTAAGGAAGCTCAAGTATTTGTTAAGAGATATATTAAAGAGTTAAATTTACCTACAAAGGTCGTTTATCCGTTGTTCGTTCTTTTTTTAATTGATCAACTTGCTTGTTATCTTCCTTTTGTAGACCGACTAGAAGAAGTTAGCGGATATCTAGATGCTTTGCAGGAAATGAAAAATAAGAGTAGTTTTTCATTTGAAAAATGGATGTCTGATGTTTCTATTTAGTA
>MDTE01196715.1_pt1 | contig 11916 bp, 16 predicted proteins | sample 811231 | NCBI WGS metagenome assembly MDTE01 (sample SAMN05326651, study PRJNA326480) | marine metagenome | isolation source: seawater | place: Indian Ocean: Red Sea | collected 2010
GATGATGAAAAAAGAGAAAATGAGGGAGATTTGGTTATTTCTACATCAGATTCAAATGCTAAAAATATTAATTTTATGGCTAAGTATGGACGAGGTTTGATTTGTCTTGCTTTAGATAGTCTTCAAGCAAAAAGATTAAATCTATCTTTAATGTCACCTGTAAATAAATCTAGAAATAAAACTGCTTTTACAATTTCAATTGAGGCAAAAAAAGGAATTACCACAGGTATTTCAGCAAAAGATAGAGCGAGAACCATTAAGATAGCATCTAAAAAAAATGTTAGTAAAAATGAAATTGTATCACCTGGACATGTGTTTCCAATAATTGCAAAAGATGGAGGCGTTCTTGTAAGAGCAGGTCATACAGAGGCATCTGTTGATATATCGAAAATAGCAAAAAAAAACAATTCTGCAGTAATTTGTGAAATAATGAATGAGGATGGATCAATGGCAAAGGGTCAGGATTTATTTAGTTTTGCAAATTTGCATAAATTAAAAATAGGAAAAATAGAGGACTTAATTGCTTATAGATTAAAAAAAGAAAAACTCATAAGATTAAAAAAACAAAGTAACATTATTGTAAAAAAGCAAAAATATAAAATTAGAATTTATGAAAATCTTTTAGATGGAGCTGAGCATTTTGCTCTTATTAAAGGTAAAATAAAAAGAGGAACAACCCCCAGAGTAAGAGTAATATCTTCAAATGTAGTTCAAAATTATTTGATTAATGAAAAGTTACCAAACTCATTTCATAAGACCTTGAATTATTACAAGAAATATCAAAATTGTGTTTTAGTATTTATTAAAGAGTCAAATTTAAAATCTGTTACTCAAACACTTAAAGACTATAAAAATAAAGAGTTAATAAAAACTGGTAATGACAAATTAATTCGTAATTATGGAATAGGTGCTCAAATTATTAAAGATTTAAATATTAAAAATATGATATTAATTACTAAATCACCAAAAAAAGTAATTGGCTTAGATGGTTATGGTATTAAAATTACAAAACAGGAAATAATTAAATGAAAAAAACATGTTTAATAGTTGTAAGCAATTACTATAAAGATATCTCAAATGGTTTGATCAATAGTGCTCTAAAAAAAATTCCAAGTTTCTTTAAGATAAAAATAATCACAGTCCCTGGTGTTTTTGAAATTCCAATCACTATTGCAAAAAATATAAATAAATTTGATTCATTTTTAGCATTAGGTTGTGTAATTAAAGGAAAAACACCACATTTTGACTTTATTTCTAAATCATCAATTGATGGTATTATGAATTTGGCTATAGAAAAAAAAAAACCAATTGGTAATGGGATAATAACTTGCCTAAACATTAAACAAGCTACTGCTAGAAAAAAAAAAGGTGCTGAAGCAGCTGAAGCAATCATTTCAATTCTTTCACAAAAATGAGGACACATTTTACCCCCAAAAATAATCCAAGAGTAATTATAATTCAAAAGTTATATGGAAAATTTTACAATGATAGTAATGATATCAATTTTCCAAAACATAGATTTAAAAAGTTTATAAAAGATATAGTGCTAGGAACAATAGAAAGAAATGATCTTATTTTAGATGAATTAAATGCGAATCTAGGCAAGCAATTTGTTTTTAATAAACTTGATAAAGTTTTTCAAACAATTTTAAAAGCTGCAACATATGAATTTATGTATAAACCAAATCTATCAATTAATATAATTATTAAAGAATATTTGAATTCATCAAATTTTTTTCTAGATGACTCCCAAACAAAATATTTAAATGCATTACTTGATACGATAGGAAAAAAATTAAGATCTAAAAATGCATGAATTCGAATTAATAAAAAATTATTTTTCAAAAATATCAAAGAATAATAAAAATGCGCTTAACTTAAACGATGATGTTTTTTTTGATAAAAGAAAAGGTATCATAATTTCAGTTGACACATATAATCTTGGAACCCACTTTATTGACTTCAAAAATCCAGATCTTGTTATAAAAAAAATTTTGAGATCTTCAATATCTGACTTAATATGCAAAGGGGTAAAACCTAAGTTTTATTTCATTTCAGGATCTGGTGACAAAAAAACTTTTTCTAATAAAAAATTAATTAAAATTATAAATTCTTTGCAAAAGGAACAAAAAAAATTTGACATAATGTTATGTGGTGGTGATACAACTTTTTCAAAAAAATTGAGTTTTACAATTGTTTCATTAGGATATTCCAAAAAGATTATTTATAGAAATAATAGTAAATTAGATGATGATATTTATGTAACAGGAAATCTAGGTGATAGTTTTATTGGACTACAAATATTAAAAAAAAAAATAAAAGCAAATAAACAAATATCAAGTTATTTCATAAATAAATATTATAAACCTGATTTACAAACAAGAATTATTAAACATTTAAATAAATTTGCAAATACTTCAATTGATATTTCTGATGGTTTAATATGTGATCTTGAAAAATTAATAAATAATCAGTCTTTATCTTTTAATATTTTTGAAAAAAAAATACCAGTATCAAAATTTTTATCTAAAATAATGAAAGATAAAAAATTAAAGAAAATTGATTTAGTATCTAATGGAGATGATTATCAAATATTATTTACTGCTGATCAAAAAAAATCTAGAATCATTAGAAATATTTCTCAAATTGAAGGCATTAAGATATCCAAAATTGGTAGAATTATATCTGGTAAAAATAAATCTAAGATTATTGGAGAAAAAGGTGAGCAATTACTTACTAAAAATAGAGGTTATATTCACCAGTTTTAAAAGTTAATTATTGTCTTTTTCATCTTTTTTTGTATTGTCCGGGCTTAAAAATTAACAACCAACAACTTAAGGTTTATATGAGTGATACAGTCGAAACTATTTTATTATACACTATTGCAGCAGGTTTATTATCTATTGTCTACGGATATTTAACAGGCAAAAATATTTTAAACACAAATTCAGGTAATGCTAAAATGAAAGAAATTGCTTCTGCAATACAAATTGGAGCTAAAGCTTATCTTGCAAGACAATACAAAACAATTGCGATTGTTGGTATTGTAGTTTTAGTTGTTGTTAGTATTGCTTTTAGTCCTTTGGTTGGTTTAGGCTATTTAATTGGCGCTGCATTATCAGGTATTGCTGGATATGTTGGAATGTTAGTTTCTGTTGAAGCAAATGTTAGAACTGCAGAGGCATCTAGAAAAGGATTGGCTCAAGGTTTATCTGTGGCTTTCAAATCAGGTGCTGTTACTGGAATGTTGGTTGCAGGCTTAGCTTTGTTGGCGATATCAGTTTATTATTTTTTATTAATTAAATTTGAAATAGAGGAAAGAGAGATAGTTAATGCCTTAGTTGCGTTAGGATTTGGTGCTTCTTTAATTTCAATTTTTGCTCGACTTGGTGGAGGTATTTTTACAAAAGGTGCAGATGTAGGCGCAGATCTAGTTGGTAAAGTTGAAGCTGGTATTCCTGAAGATGATCCAAGAAATCCAGCGGTAATTGCTGACAATGTTGGAGATAATGTTGGAGATTGTGCTGGTATGGCAGCAGATTTATTCGAGACTTATGCAGTTACTATTGTTGCTACAATGGTTTTGTCTTCTATATTTTTTGTCGGGGACTTAAATATGATGATTTATCCATTAACAATTGGAGCTGCATGTTTAATAACATCAATTTTAGGAACATTTTTTGTTAAACTAGGAAAAAATAACAATGTAATGAATGCTCTATACAAAGGTTTCATAGTTTCGGCGATTTCATCGTTAGTAATTTTATGGCCTGTTACTGATTATGTTATAGGTCTTGAAAATACATATACTATTTATGATAAATCATTTAATGGTATGAGTTTGTATTATTGTGGTGTAATTGGATTAGTAATAACAGGATTATTAATTTGGATAACTGAGTACTATACTGGGACAAGCTATAGACCAGTAAAATCAGTAGCATTATCATCTACAACCGGACATGGCACTAATGTAATTCAAGGATTAGCAATATCTATGGAAGCTACAGCTATACCTGCTTTAATTATTGTTGCAGGAATTTTAATTACAAACTCTATTGCTGGTCTTTTTGGAATTGCTATAGCAGTTACTACAATGCTTGCATTAGCTGGAATGGTCGTAGCTTTAGACGCTTATGGTCCAGTCACTGATAATGCAGGTGGTATAGCTGAAATGTCTAATTTGGATAAAAAAGTAAGAAAAACTACAGACGCACTTGATGCAGTTGGCAATACTACTAAAGCAGTCACTAAAGGATATGCTATTGGTTCGGCTGGATTAGGCGCTTTAGTTCTTTTCGCAGCATATACTGAGGATATTAAACATTTTTCAAAAGAGGCAGGTTCAGCTTTAGAAGGCATTGTTGTAACTTTTGATTTATCAAACCCTTATGTTGTTGTTGGTTTATTAATTGGTGGAATGTTACCATATTTATTTGGTTCAATGGGAATGCAAGCTGTCGGAAGAGCAGGAGGAGCAGTTGTTATAGAAGTAAGAAGACAATTTAAGAAATACCCTGGAATCATGAAAAGAAAACAAAAACCAGATTATGCTAAGCTTGTAGATCTTTTAACTGTTGCGGCTATAAAAGAAATGATAATTCCATCATTACTACCAGTTCTTTCACCAGTGGTACTTTATTTCATAATTTTATCAATTGGTGGACAAGTAGCTGCATTATCAGCAGTTGGTGCAATGTTATTAGGAGTAATTATTACTGGCTTGTTTGTTGCTGTATCAATGACCGCTGGTGGTGGAGCTTGGGATAATGCAAAAAAATATATTGAAGATGGAAATCATGGTGGAAAAGGTTCTGAAGCTCACAAAGCAGCAGTTACTGGCGATACAGTTGGAGACCCTTATAAAGATACAGCTGGACCAGCGGTAAACCCAATGATAAAAATAACAAATATTGTTGCATTATTATTATTAGCAGTAATAGCAGGTTAGAAGATATTTCATATAAATTAGTTTTTGATCCTCTTTTTACCAAGAGGATCATCAATAGTTTGTCTCATAGAGCTAAGAAAATTATAAATAAAAGATTTTTTTGAGTAATTTATTTCTGTAAAATTTTCATCAAAGTTAATTCCATTCATATCATTTTTGTTATAAAATTTTTTACTTAATAAAATTCCGGTACTATCAATCTCAAGCACTAATACATTATTTGTAAGTAACTTTTTTTTACCAAGTTTTGATAATTTAGAACTACTTGTCTTTCTCTCAATATATATAAAGATGTCATTATCAAATGTATTTTTTGTCGATGGAGGACCAATTAATTTAATTATGTCATTTTTATTACTAAAATTTATTTTGAGTTTAGTTTGTTTTTTTTCTAAATTGTGCACTCCATGATGTTGAACAACTTTATTTAAAGTACAACTTGCTAATAATATCAAAAAAAGTAATAATATTTTTTTCATGAAAAACGAATATCTTAATTTTTATAATAATTTGATTAAATTAACTACAAATAAATCTTTATATAAAGGAGTTTTAAATAAAAAAGATAGCTTTAGTGATAGATTGACACTTTTCCTACTTCATTTCGCATTTATTCTCAAAGAATTTAAAAATCAAGAGAATGAAAAAAAACTACAAGAAATATATGATTTTAATTTTAGACAATTGGAACTTAGTATTAGAGAAATAGGTTATGGTGATCAATCAATAAATAAGAAAATGAAAGATTACATCAATCTTTTTCATGGCATAATATCAGATATCCATTTTTGGAATGATTTAGATTTATTTAAAAAAAAAGAAAAGTTATCAAAGTTTATGCATAATTTTGAAAATATTGAATATTTAGTTGATTATTTTGATAATTTTAGCACTGAACTATCAAAAAATACTTTGAAATCTTATTTAAAAAGTGTAAGTAGTTCTTGATTATGGCAGTACCAAAACGTAAACAGACACCGTCAAGAACAGGAATGAGAAGGGCTCAAAATATGAAATTCTCTGCTAAAAATGTTGTTGAGGATAAAAAATCAGGTGAATATAGATTGTCTCATCATCTAGATTTAAAAACAGGAATGTATAAAGGTCGTCAAGTATTAGACCCGAAAGAATAAATTAATATATAAAAATGTCATCAATAATTAAAATTGCAGTGGATGCAATGGGTGGTGATAATTCTCCTAATAAAGTGATAGATGGAATTGTACATCATTCTAAAAGAAATAAAGATATTTTTTATAAGATATTTGGTGATGAGGAAAAAATATCAAGTTTTATCAAAAATAAAATTGATAAAAAAAATTATCATATAGTCAATACTTTAAATAAGGTTTCAAGCGATGATAGTCCACTTGAAGCGGCCAAAAAAGGTAAAGATACAAGCATGTGGTTGGCAATAGATAGTGTTAAAAAAAAAGATTGTGATATTGTTATATCTGCTGGGAATACTGGAGCATTATTGGTAATTTCAAAATTGAACTTAAATATGATTGAAAATATAGACAAACCAGCCTTGTCAGCGTTATGGCCAAATAAAAAAGGAATGAGTGTTGTGTTAGATCTTGGTGCTAATATTGAGTGTAGCTCAAAAAATTTATTTGATTTTTCTGTTATGGGTGCTTCATTATATAAATCATTATATCCAAATAAAACACCTAATGTTGCACTATTAAATATTGGTTCTGAAGAATTAAAAGGTAATGAAACAATTAAAGAAACCTCAAAACTTTTGAGTAATAAAAAAGATAAAGATTTTGAATTTTTTGGTAATATTGAGGGTGATAAATTAATGGATGGAAACGTCAATGTAATTGTTTCAGATGGTTTTACAGGTAATGTTGCTCTAAAAACTGCTGAAGGGACAGCAAATTTTATAACAGAAGAATTAAAAAAAGCATTAAGTGGTACATTTATAGGTAAAATTTCATCTTTATTAAATATTGCAAATTTAAAGAAATTTAAAAAAAGATTAGATCCAAGACTCTACAACGGTGCAATTTTTATTGGCTTAGACTCTCCTGTTGTAAAAAGTCATGGAGGCACTGATTACATTGGTTTTTCAAATTCTCTTGATGTATGTTGCAAAATAATTAAAGGTGATTTGATTAATAAAATTAAGAAAAATATTTAGACATGAGAATTAACTTAACTAAAAAAGACTTAGTTAATTTAGTTTACATGCAACTAGGTTATTCAAAACAAATATCTGAAAACCTTATAGATGATTTTTTTCAAACTATTGTAGAAAATTTAACTAAAGAGAAAAAATTAAAACTCTCTAAATTTGGTACTTTTTCAATAAGACAAAAAAAATCAAGAATTGGAAGAAATCCAAAAACTAAAGAAAAAAAAATGATATCTGAGAGAAATGTTGTTTTGTTTAAACCTTCAAAAGAATTTAAGGATTTTATAAATTTACAAAAATATGAATAAAGATGATAATGCTTATAAAACAATTGGAGAAGTAGTAAAAATACTTGGTTTAAAAAGTAGGTCAGGTCAAAAAATAGCAACTCACACAATTCGTTATTGGGAAAAAGAATTTAAACAAGTTAAACCAAAACTATTTTCTGGCAATAGAAGATATTATGATAAATCGAATATAGAAGTTCTAAAAAGAATAAAATTTTTATTAAAAGACCAGGGTATGACAATTAATGGGGTTAAAAAATTGCTTAATTCAACTAATTCAAATAGACTTGACGAAATTTCAAATAAATCTATAAGAGTTGATAATTTAAAATATAAAATTAATAATATTTCAAAAATTATAAAAGAACTAAAAAAACGTTAAATACATATGGCAAAAAAAACTCATGTTAAAGTAAGAATGGTCCCAGAAGCTAAACCGGATAGTCCTTTTTTCTATTATGTAAAAAAACCAGCCGGTGGTGAAAAAGCCAAAATAAAATTAAAGTCCAAAAAATATAATCCTGCTACAAGAAAGCATGAAGTTTTTGTTGAAAAAAAGCTTCCACCTCATAGTAAATAACTATTTTTTTTTAAAATTTTCTTTTTCGTATCTAATATAAGACCATATCATATTTCTCCAAACGCGATCTGTTATTTTAGGATCGATATTTAGTCTTTTTGATTTTTTATTGATCTTTTTTAAGATGAAATTTATTCTTTTTTTATCAACTATCTCTTTTTTAAATTCTTTTAGTTTTAAAACTTCTTTAACGAGATTTGTTCTAGATTTGATTAAAGATAGTAATTTGTTATCTAATTTATCTAACTTTAATCTTATTATATTTAATTTTTTTTTGTTTTTAGGCGACATTTAATTTATTGGAATTATCAATAATTATTATATTTATCTAATCATGTACAGTCCGAATAATCGTTTAAATAGACATCTAAAAGTTTGGATGTTTACAATATTCGTAATGATAATACTCATAATTTTTATCGGAGGTCTTACAAGATTAACTGACTCGGGACTTTCTATAACAACTTGGGAATTATTTGTTGGTTTAATTCCCCCATTAAATAATGACAAATGGATTGAATATTTTAATCTTTATAAAACTATCCCTGAATATAATGAACAAAATTTTAATATGACGTTAAACGAATTTAAAATAATTTTTTGGTGGGAATGGGCACATCGTCAACTTGGTAGAATAATTGGATTAACTGTATTAGTTCCAATGATATATTTTTCTATTTTAAATGGACTATGGATTATCAAAAAGTATGGAATGATATTTTTACTAATTTGTTTTCAAGGTTTTATAGGGTGGTATATGGTATCAAGTGGATTGGTCGATAGAGTTGATGTAAGTCATTATAGATTATCTATACATTTATTAACTGCATTTATAATATTATCATTAGTTTTTTGGAAAATTCTTGAATTAAAGAATATAAGAGTGAATAACGTAACAATTAAATTATATTCAGTTAAATTTTTTCTTTTTTTATTATTTTTACAACTAATAATAGGCGCTTTTGTTTCAGGTATGGATGCAGGAAAAGTTTATAATACATGGCCATTAATGGGATCATCATTTTTTCCAGACGATAGTAATCTCAATGATCTAATAAATTTAAATTCTTTTGATAATCCATCTTTAGTTCAGTTTATTCATCGAAATTTAGCATATACCATTGTTATAGTTTATTTTTACATTTTTTTTAGAATTTTTAATTACCAGATCAAAAATCTTCGTGGCCCAGTAATATTGATTGGTCTTTTTTTAATAGCTCAAATTATATTAGGAATAATTACACTATTATCTGGAGTAAAAATTTTTTATGCATCTTTACACCAGATAAATTCAATTTTTATAATACTTACAACTTTATATTTAATTTACGTATCAAAATATAAATCAAATATTTATTAATCTTAATTCTTTAGAAATTATTTTACAAAATTAGCTTACAGCTTTTAAAGCACCTTTTGTAGATTTATTCAAAGCTTGATCAAGATCTTCAATAATATCATCAATATGTTCAATACCTATACATAGTCTTACGTAACTTTGTGTTACACCAGAAGCAGCAAGTTCTTTTTCACTTAATTGACTATGAGTCGTGCTTGCAGGATGTATAGCTAAACTTCTAGCATCTCCAATATTTGCTACATGATAAAACATTTTTAAAGACTCTATAAATCTCTTGCCAGCCTCAAAGCCTCCCTTAAGTTCAATTCCAATCATAGGTCCATTACCACCTTTAAGATATCGCTTTGCTCTATCTGATATATCTTTTTCATGTTCAGTAGAATAAATAACTTTTGTAACTTCTTTATGTTTTTTTAAATATTCAAGAACCTTTTGAGCATTTTCACAATGTTTTTTCATTCTTAATGCTACTGTCTCAAGCCCTTGAATTATTGCAAAAGCATTATCAGGAGAACATGCTGAACCTAGATCTCTAAGTAAACACACTCTAGCTCTTACAGCAAAAGGTATATTTGCACCTGTTAACTCTGGTACTACTTTACCCCAAATCGCTCCATTATAACTATCATCAGGCTGGTTAAATAATGGCTGTCTTTTAGGATCAGCTGTCCAATCAAAATTGCCAGCGTCTACAATGCTTCCTGCTATAGCTGTACCGTGTCCTCCTATATATTTTGTTAAAGAATGAATTACTACAGCTGCTCCATGCTCTATAGGTCTACAAATTACAGGTGCCGCAGTATTATCCATTATAAGTGGGATATTATATTTTTTTCCAATATCAGAAACTTCTTTAATTGGAAATACTCTTAAATAGGGATTAGGTAAAGTTTCTCCATAAAAGGCTCTTGTTTTATCATCTATCGCTTTTTCAAAGTTTTTTGGATCTTTAGGGTCTGCATATCTTATTTCTATACCAAGTTTATTTAAGGTATGTGTAAATAAAGAAACAGTACCTCCATAAAGATCAGTAGAGCTTACAATATTGTCACCAGATTGAGCAACATTTAGTACAGCAAATGTTGATGCAGTTTGTCCCGAGGCTACAGTTAAACATGCTAATCCTCCTTCTAGTGCAGCAATTCTTTTTTCTAGAACGTCATTAGTAGGATTCATGATTCTTGTGTAGATATTACCAAACTCTTTTAAAGCAAAAAGATTAGCAGCATGATCTACACTGTTAAATTGATATGAAGTAGTTCTATAAATAGGGACCGCAACAGCTTTAGTAGTTGGATCGCTTCTATAATCACCACCATGGATAGCAACTGTCTCAGGGTTGTTTTTTTTATTACTCATTTTTTTACTCCTTTTTTAGTGCTTTAACGTAATGCAAGGCGCACAATATAGTTCAAATGCCTACCGATATGATGTGAATTTCCATTTTAGCAGTATAAAGCCCGCAATAGGATCAAATCGGCAAATATAATTTAACAGAAATACCAATATTTGCAATATAAATATAAAATTGACATTGATCTTAATAATAGTATTAATCCACGCACAATGACTAAGTTTCTTAAAAAAGATCAGCTTACATCTAATTGGTACGAAATAGATGCTAAAAATGCTGTTGTAGGTAGAGTTGCAACAGTAGTATCAAAAATTATACGTGGAAAAAACAAAACTACATTTACTCCACACATGGATGATGGTGATTTTGTTGTCGTAAAAAATATAGAACATATAAGATTTACTGGAAAAAAATTTCAAAATAAAAAATATTTTAGACACACTGGATATCCTGGTGGGATTAAAGAAATTACACCTGAAAAATTATCTTTAAAAAAACCAGGTGAAATTTTGAAATTAGCTGTAAAAAGAATGTTGCCTGGCGGAGTTTTAGGAAAAAAACAACTTACAAAATTAAAAATTTATTCTGGAAATACACATCCCCATATATCGCAAAATCCCAAAGTTATTGAATTAAAGAAGTTAAATAATAAAAATATAGCCAGAAGTTAATATGGAAAACACTCAATCTACATCAAAAAAAGTGAAATTAAATTTAGACTTTAAAGATAGTAAGTATGCTACTGGCAGAAGAAAAAAATCAATAGCAAAGGTTTGGGTAAAAAAAGGATCAGGTAAAATTTACGTAAATGGGAAATTATTTGATAAATATTTTGTGAGTGAGAGTCACAAAATGCAGATAGTAAGACCTTTTGAGATAATAAATCAACCAACCACTTATGATGTTAGATGCAGTGTTAGTGGTGGTGGTCATACAGGTCAAGCTGGAGCCATGGTACATGGCATATCAAAAGCTTTAGTAATGTTTGATGAAAATCTAAAAACTACTTTGAAAACTGAAAATTTAACTACTAGGGATCCAAGAGCTGTTGAGAGAAAAAAACCTGGTAGAAGGAAAGCAAGAAGAAGCTTTCAGTTCTCTAAAAGATAATTTTTTTTTAACTTTAAACTGTTATAATATTAAATGCCTAAGCTAAATGTACTAATTGCTGGATCAACTGGATATATTGGTGTTCAATTAATTAAATTATTAATTAAACACAAAAATATTAATATTAAATA